>Ga0070728_10002828_pt1 | contig 20445 bp, 14 predicted proteins | sample tdDd471_FD_66723 | JGI IMG/M metagenome (GOLD analysis project Ga0070728, IMG submission 66723) | Marine sediment microbial communities from the Atlantic coast under amendment with organic carbon and nitrate - tdDd47.1 | ecosystem: Environmental > Aquatic > Marine > Coastal > Sediment | place... | reverse complement strand
AAGCTGCTCGCTACGAAAACGTTACTATTACAGGAGATCTTGACTTTAGACTTATAGAGGATAAGGAGATTGAAAAAGATTTTGAAGTTATTTTTAATAAACAAGTAACTATTAAATATCATGTAAATGCACCAATGCAATTTTCGAACTGTACATTTAACGGAAATATTATTGGTTATTATAATGATGACGATAAGAATGAACTTCATATTGCCATGTTTCACGAAAATGTAAATTTTAGTAAATGTACATTTAACAAAGATTTTTTGGTTAAGTATTCCAAATTTCACAAAACAGCTACTTTTCCTGAAAATATTTATGAAGAATTAGCATTATTTAAGTACGCTAAGTTTAGCTCAGAAGTTGATTTTTCAAAATCTGTTTTTAAAGAAGATGCCAATTTTAAATATACTAAATTTCCTGAAAACGTTACGTTTAGCAGATCTGAGTTTTTAGAAGATGCAACTTTTAAATATACAAAATGTAACGATAAAGTAGACTTTTCATATTGTGAATTTGAAGGTTTAGCAGATTTTAAATATATTGAGCTTGATGAATATGTTGATTTTAGTAATTCAAAATTTCAATCGGATGCTATATTTAAATATGTGAAGTTTCCTGATGGAGTAAGTTTTGAAAATGCTTTATTTGATGATTTTGCTGACTTTAAGTACGCAAAATTTTATAATCCTGTTAATTTAGATAATGTTACGTTTGATGGTGAAACATCTTTTAAATATACAGAGATAGAAGGAAAAGAGTTTGTTACTTATATATTAAAGAATAGATAAAGATTGTTTGAAATACTATTAAATAAGTTGTCCAAAAAGTATTTTTTGTAATCTCCAACTCGATTGGAGATCTCATATTAAATTGTATTACGGTTAAATATAAGATTCCCTTTTTACTCACTCTGTTCGTGAGAAAAAAGGGAATCATTTATATGACTTTTTGGACAGCTTTCTTTATATTGGCATGTTTATTTCTACTCTTGTACCACAAGGAACATTAGAATCATCGTATAAATCAATGGTATTTGTCTTAAAACCTTTTTTTATCATTGTTTGATTTAGCAATGCAAGGCGTTCTTTTGTTATAAATGTACTTTTCGATTTATGAGATTTGTTGTTTTTATTTAAGCTCCGTGATTTCTCCCTTCCAATTCCATTATCTTCTATAATACATTTCAATATACTGTCATCTGAAATACTAAACTCAATTTTTATTTTACCTCCTTTATTTATGTTAGAAAACCCATGCTTAATAGAGTTTTCAATATAAGGTTGGATAATCATTGGTGGAATAAGAATTTTAAGATTTTCAGAATCTTTTGGTAAAATAATCTCTGTTTCAAATTTCTTATCAAAACGCATTTGTTCCAAACTCAAATAATATTTTAGATATTCTAATTCATCTTCTAAGGTAATTCGTTTTTTAGAAACATTATCAAGTGTTATTCTAATTAGTTTCGCAAAGTCTGATAAATAATTTAGAGCTGCATCTACATCATTGTCGAGCATGTAATTCTGTATTGAATTAATTGCATTAAAAATGAAATGAGGATTCATTTGTGCTCTTAATGCTTTCATTTCAAACTCAGATATTCTTTCTGCTATTTCGGTTCTTTGGCGTTCTTTTCTTGTTACTGATTTTATTCTTAGTTGAATAAAAATCCAAATTAAAAGTAATATAACTGAAATGAAGAATGCTATAAACCACCATCGCAACCATAAAGGTGGAGATATTCTGAATGAAATTGATAATTCCTGGTTGTTATCAGAATGATATTTTTCGAAGGCTTTTATCCTAAGTCTATAAATTCCTGGTCTTAGATTTTGAAATATAATTCTCTTGTCTTTGGTTTCTTTAGACCATGTGTCATTGTAGCCTTCAAGCATATAGCTGAAATTAATTTTCTCATGATCAAGATATCTAATAATATCAAAATTAAAAGTGATAGAGTTTTTATTATAAGGCAGATTAATAGCAGTTGAAGGTACTTGTGTCCATATATTTACATCTTTAAACTCCTTAAGATTCAATTGAATATCGTTAACTTCAATAGATTTTATATAGAAATCGATATTCCTACTTCTCGATTGTAGAACTTTTTGTAAGTCCACTTTAATTAAGTTGTTGTCGGTGCCTATCCATAAATCATTTCTAGCTCCTAAAATGGAAACTTTACCAGTATAATCAATAAAACCATTTGATTTGTCTATTGTACGAACGGTTGGAATACCTCTATTATATAAATCATTTAGATTAATAATGTTTAAACCTGAATTAGTACCTGCCATTAGAATATTTTCAGGAGCACAACAAAGCCATTTAATGCTAAAACCTGTTAAGCCATTATTTGTATTTATTTCATAATTGTTTATTAAAGAATCACCCAAAAGACTACTAATGTATATATTCCCGTTATTTCCTCCTTTAAGTATATTTCCATAGTCATCAAAACAAATATCATTATATGAAAAAGATTCATTTAGTTGGCTTTTATAACGTGTAATTTGACCATTATCATTAGTAGCTATTTGTCCTCCTTTATTATTTAAAAACCACAACGTATTATTTTTTGATTTAACTTTTCGAATATTCAGTTGATTTTCAGGATCATAAAAGCTAAGGCGTGTAAAATTTGAGTGTTTTTCAATATCTTGGTATATAATCAGTTCTTCCCAACTTATTGCATGTAGTTTATTGTTGGAGTCAAAGGCAAAGTCAGAGCAATAGATTCCATCAATATCAAAATATTTTATTTTATCCTTATCATCTATTTTAAATATTCCCGTATTGCAACCAATCCAAATATTATTATTCTGATCTTTACAAATACTATTAAACTCATTAAGCTCTTTGTTAATATATACATCGTATTTTAATGGTTTGTAAAGGCTACCATTTGAAATAATATCAAATTTTCCTCCATCATATATCTGATAAGGGTTTGGGTAAGGATATAGGCCCAATTGTTTTAATTTGATATATTTTTCGTAAGACCCTGTTCTATCATTTAGATAACTGTACTTTCTTTTTATGCTATTCTTCTTAAATTCATTAAAGGCATTTTCAAATTTTTGGAAATCAATTAGTTCATAACTCCCATCAATAAATCTTTTTATTATATTATTTTCAGTTAAAATCCACAGTACACCTGATTCCTCATAAAATAAGTCAAGAATATTTAATTTATCTAAATTAAAATCCTGAGCCTTAAAGTAGGTGTAATTGGCCTGAGGAAATAAATACAATCCATTTTCTTTAGTACCAATCCATAAAATATTTTCTGCATCATCAAATTCAAGAGAAAATATATTTTCGGAATCAATTCCAACTAATTTATTATACTTCTCTATCTTATTATTATGATATTTAAATAGGCCACCGTTTTTGAAATAATTATTATTCCAAGCAGCTATCCATATATTATCTTTAGAATCTTCAGTAAACTCCGTTACGTATCCAATATTATTAAACGAAGCACTTTCTTTTTTCTTAAATGTTTTAATGCTTGTTCTATAATAATTTATCAATGTATCGTTATTTTCACTAATAAAAACAGAATTTGCAGAATTGTAATTTAATGGATTATTAGATGGAATACGGCTTAAATTTTTCAGATCAGGAACATATTTATATAAACCATTTCCGTTTGTATAAATTAAAATATAATCTTCGCGTTCCAAGAATCCTGTTACTTGCATTCTATTAGCCACTCCATTGGTTTTTTCCTGAAAAGAGTTAAAAATTCCGTTCTCGAATATGCTTATTCCTGTTCCAGAACCAATTAATAATATATTATATTTTTTAGAAAAGTAAAGTTTGTTTACTTCATTTGATATAAGTCCAGATTCTGAACTGAAGGATTCAAAAAATTCACCATTAAATTTTGAAATACCTCCATCACTGCATCCAATCCATATATTACCATAATGATCTTCTGTAATAGAACTTATTTTATCGCCTGCTAATCCATTTAGAGAAGAAAAAATTAGAAAGTTTTTACCATCGAATTTAGCTAAGCCTGCATTTGTTCCAATCCATAAAAATCCTCTGCTATCTTTAAAAATATCATGAATACAATTATCAGGAAGCCCTTCGTTGATAGTATAATTTCTTGTGAAATATTGTTGCCCTAATAAAGAATGAGTACAAAATACTAAAAGGATTATATTGATCAATAGCGCTTTTTTCATTCTTTAAAAATTGTATTGTATTTTAACGTTTGGTTAATGCTTTAAGAAATTCTTCGTTACGTCGTGTAGCAACATCAAGCTCTATTCCATTATCTAGTATAATTCTGTACCCATCAGTTTTACAATACGATTTAATGTAATTCATATTTACAAGATATGATTTATGAATTCTAAAAAAAAGCTCGTCTGGAAGCAGTTCTTCAATACTTTTTAAAGTTCGGGCAACTAAAATAGCCTCATTTCTGTTGGTAAATATTTTGCAATAGTTTTCTTCTGCCTGGCAATAAACAATGTTATTTACCTTTTCCATCTGAAATCCGTCTAAGGTTGGTAATGCTATTTTATTAAAATTACCCGATTCACTGCCTATATTGCTTAAAAATGCTTCAATCTGATCTGTATTTGAATTTTTGCTGTTCTTCTTTTCAAGCCTTACAAGTACATCTCTTAAATCCATGTAATTAATTGGTTTCAGAAGATAATCGAGAGCAGCAAATTTTATTGCATCAATTGCATATTGTTTGTAAGCTGTTGTAAAAATTACTTCGAAATCATAAATATCAAAATAATCGAAAAGTTTAAATCCATTTTCTTCAGGCATTTCAATGTCTAAAAAAACTATATCAGGATGAAACTTATTTATTGCGAATACTCCTTCTTTTACAGAATCAGCTAACGTTAAGATTTTTATTTTGCTACTAAAATATCTTTCAATAATTTTCGACAGAGCTTCTCTTGCATTTTTTTCGTCGTCAATTATAACACAGGTCTTCATTTAGTTTTGAATTAATGGAATTGCTAATTTAAAGATACTTGTTAAATTATAGATATCAAAACAAATAATTTTGTGTAAAAAAGTATTTATAAACCTAAAATATGAAATTGAGCAAGTCTTGAAATAGGATTTTTTTCGATAAGGTTAATTTTAGCACTAAATTCAGTAGCAACTTCAATTAATTGTTTTTTAAAATGATAACCTACTGAACCTGTTACCCGAATGTTATATTTCTGATAATTATTGTATTTGCAGATATGAACTTTAAAAAGATTACGGAATGTATTCCTTATAATTTCATTTATATATGCTTCATTACTATTCTCTAATATGAATTCTGTGAACGAAGCTAAAAACCTATTTGGGTATGGTTCTTTATATACTTTTTGTAATATTTTATTCTTGTCAAGAATATATTTTTTCTCAAAATTAGATGTAATTTCTTTAGATAAATTACCATAAAGATAGTCTGTTATGAAAAGTTTTCCCATATAATCTCCGCCTCCTTCATCACCTAGTATAAAACCTAATGAAGGAACATTTTTAGTGATTTCCTTGCCATTATAATGGCATGTATTAGCTCCGGTTCCTAATATTACAGCAATTCCTTCTTCGTTATGAAATAAAGCTCTGGCTGCTCCTAAAAGATCATGATTAATTTCTATAATTGATTTTGTAAAATATTGTTTTAAACCATTTTGTATTATGTTATTCATATCTGCAGATGAGCAGCCCGATCCGTAGAAATAGATGTTGGTAATATTTTCTACATCAATTTCTTTTGGAGTTTTGGCTTTAATTTCTGTGAAGACTTCCTTGCTCGAAGTAAAATAGGGATTAAATCCTTTTGTTTTAAAACTTGAAATTATTTTGCCTTGGTCGAGAATAACCCAATCGGTATTTGTTGAACCACTATCTGCAACAAGTATCATAATTAGTTCGTTTTTTGTACGTTTTTCAGAATTAATAAATTCATTGGATTGCTTTCCAATCCCAATACATTATTATTCACAAATCTAATAACTTCATCATAGTATAGAGGCACAACAACAGCATCATTACTTAACAACTGATTCATTTCTTGATATATGCTATGCCTTTTAATATCATTAGTTTCTAACATAGCTTGTTCATACAATAGATCAAATTTAGGATTGCTATAATGAGTATAATTTGGACCTCCTGGACTAAAATTTTTACTATAAAAAAGAGCTAGATAATTCTCAGCATCTGGATAATCTGCTATCCATGATCCTCGAAAGAATTCAATTTTAGAATTTGCAACCATATCACGAAAAGTTGCTCCAGTACTCACATCAATTTCTATGTTAATACCAAACTGTGAGAGTTGCTGTTGAATGTATTCACATAAATCAAGATAATCACTTGTAGTTGTAAGAGTAATTGTTGGTAATCCTCTTCCTTCTGGATATCCTGCTTCTTTTAATAGGTTTCGAGTTTTGTCAGGATTAAATTTATACGCAATTTGATTTTCAGAAAAAGAGGGTAGTCCTTTTGGAATAAAACCATAATTCGCAGGTTCACCAATATTGTTTCTAAGATATTTCATCATTTTCACCCGATCGAATCCATAATTAATTGCTTCACGTACTTTTTTATTTAATACTGGCGATGAGCTATTTTTAATTTCAGATGGATCAAGTAAGAAACCGAGATATTCTGTATTTAAATAAGGCTGATTTATCATTTTTATTTTCCCAGAATACTTTGGATTCAAATTCCCATTTTTTGTAATAAGTTCATCTTTATTTGCTGGGCTTAAACCTGAAATGAAATCAATGTTTCCTTTCAAAAACTCAAGAAATTCTGATTGTTTATCATTAATAAAGGTAATTGCAATTGCATCAAGGTAGGGAAGTGGATTATTTGCGCTATCTGTTTCAAAATAATCGGGATTTTTAACTAATACTAGTTTTTCTCCTTCTTTCCATAATTTAAACATAAAAGGACCAGTTCCAATGGGATTGTTTCTGAAATCAACACCATAATAATCAATAGCTTCTTTTGGAACTACTGAACAATATTGCATTGTTAATAGTCCAGTAAACGCGGGAAAAGGATTTTTTAATTCAATTTTAAGAACGCTATCATTGATCGCTTTTATACCATCTTTTGTAACATTATTAAAAATCCAGGCGCCTGGTGAAGCTGTTTCCGAATCAATAATACGATTTAAGCTATATTCAAAATCTTTTGCTGTAACTTTTCTTCCTTTTCCATCTTTAAAAATAGAGTGATTATGAAAATAAACATCGTTTCTAAGTGTAAAACGGTAAACTTCACCAGATTCAAGTACCTCCCAATATTTTGCAATACAAGGCTGTATTTTAAGTTTATTATCCATTTGCAGCAAACCATTAAACAATTGGTTTGTTGGCCAAATAAGAACCTGGCTTTTTGCAAAAGCTGGATCTAATGTTGATATTCCTTTTGATTCATTATACCGAAATACATTTTTACTTGATTCAGTATTTTGGTTCTTACATGAAAAAAATAAAAGAACCAGAAAAGTAAATAAAAAAAGTTTTTTGAGCATAGGTTCGCTTTTATACAAAAATAGATAAAAATGAGAGAATAATTTTAAAGCTACTAAATTGATGCGAACCTGCAAGATGTATAAATTAAGAAAGCCAGAAACCTGCTGTTCCTGACTTTCCTAATACCCTAAAAATTAAACCTAAAATTTAAACGAAAAAACTGTCTATGATTATTCTAATCAATTTAGAATCAGTTTCTACTACATAAACGTTAGAACTTAAATATTGTTTCAGAAAAACTTGTTTTTCTGAACAGATTTTATTAAAAAATTCTGTAATGCTTATGTATTAATACTTTTAGATTTAATTAAAAATTTAATGTTATTCCACCAATAATATTTATTCCTGCTTGTGGGAAATAACCATCCATTAAATATTCTTCTCCACCAAGTATGTATCTGTAAACCCATGCATTAGATTCATATTCATGATTGAAAACATTATTGATGAGAATATTGAATCCAATTTCTTTGATTAGCTTAGTATGTAATGTATAAGTTAATTTCAGATCATTTACAAAATATGAATCAATTGATCTATCGTTATTAGATGTGTTATCAATATATTGTTTACCAACGTATTTTGATATAAATTCTATGTTAAAGTTCTTAAATGCATTATATGAAATACTTCCGTTTGCAACTACATTAGGTGAAAATGCTAGGTCAGTTTCTCCAATGTCATAAGACTCTTGTCCCCAGGTATCCCAATTATCAATATATTCGATAAAATTTTGGATTTTATTTTGGCTAAATGTTGCATTAGCTCGTAAACTTAAATTTTCAAATATTTTTAAACCAGCAGATAACTCAAGACCTAACCTGTAACTTTCATCTACATTCGTCATTATTGGATTCCCAACATCATTTATTTCACCCGTTAAAACCAATTGATCTTTATATGACATATAATAGATATTTGAGCTTAAAAATAATCTGGTATAATTAATATCGTAACCTAATTCTACATTGTATAAAGTTTCCTGTGTTGGTAATGGTTTACTTGGATCAGAATCGATGTAATTACCTCTGTTAGGTTCACGGTTTGCAATCCCAAATGTTACGTAAGTTGATTGTAAATCATTTACCTGATAAAATAACCCAACCTTAGGATTAAAGAAACTGAAATTATGATTCTGAGAAATATTTCTTAAATCATCATCAATACCATCAATGGAATAATTTATTCCTCTGTATTGTAAATCAAGATATGTATTTAGCTTGTCGAAAAATAAGTATTTCAATTTTGCATAAATATTATAATCGATCTTATCACCTTGGTTAGTATACCATTCGTGATCAATTTCCCCATTGCTAGTATATTCAGCCCAAATTACTTTACCATAATGATCGCCAATATATTGATTCCATCCTCCACCAAATTGGAAATTCAGTTTGTCAGTTTGATAGTCTAAAGAAAATACACCTCCATAAAAATGATTGTCTAACCATTTTTGCTGAATTAAATTAGTCCTTGTTATTGTATCAATCCCAACAATTAAATCTTGTAATTGATAGTCTTCAAACTTGCGATCTTTTTTGTATTGCTCGTAATAACCTTTACCTCTGGTGTAATGAGCTGCTGTATTAAAATGTAAAGCAGAGCTTATTTCAAAAGAATAAAACAACTGGTAATGTTCTTGACCGTAATTATCAGTTTCATTTTCGTATGTGTAGAAATTATACTTTCTGTTATTAGAATTTATCATGTGATCATATTCTTCTTGATCGTATAACCAATTGTCTAAATATTCTTGCATTCCTGCAGCATCATTCTCTAAACGAACTTTAGGAACTCCATTCCATGACTGATATGTTTTTTCTGAGCCTTTTATATAATTAAATTTTAAAATACTTTTTTCAGTATGATATGCACCTGATAAGAAGATAGATTCTAAATCGGATTCAGCTCGGTCTACAAAACCGTCCGAAGTAATTTTTGATACCCGTCCATCAAAAGTAAATTTATCATTAAGTAATCCTGTTCCGAAACTTACAGAGTTTCTAAAAGTATTAAACGAACCCGAAAATGAATTAACCTCAGCATAAGCATCACGGTTAAAAGTTTTTGTTTGCAGATTTAATGTTGCACCAAAAGCAGCACCTCCATTACTTGATGTTCCAATACCTCTTTGTACCTGAATATTATCTACTGATGATAAAAAGTCAGGCATATTTACAAACCAAACACCATGTGATTCAGAGTCGTTCAACGGAATACCGTTTACTGTAATATTAATTCTATTCTGATCTGTTCCTCTAATTCTGAAATTTGTATAGCCTATTCCTGCTCCTGCATCAGATGTTGAAACAACCGAAGGAGTTAGATTTAATAAATAGGGGATATCTTGTCCCATATTATTTTTCTTAATTTCCTCGCTTCCAATATTTGTAAAAGACACTGGATCGTTTTCTTTTGCTCTGGTAGCAGTTACAATAACTTCTTCTGATAAAATTGATGCTGGTTCCAGAACAAATATTAGGTTCTTTAAATTCTCCGATTTTACTTCTTTTTCAATGGTTTGATAACCTAAATAAGAAATAATAAAAGTATAATTATCAGGTCTTACCTTCGTAAATCTGAATTCACCTTTTGCATTTGTAGCTGTTCCCTTAAAGGTTTCTTTAATAACTACATTGGCTCCAATTAATGGATCGCCACTTTGACTTGTTACAATACCTGTAATTTCTTGTGAAAAGAGACTTACAGATAATGTCAATAATAAAATTAAAATTCCTACCCGTTTCATTTTTTAGTTTTTAAATTGTTTAACATTTGGATAGCTAAGAAGTATAGTTGGCGATTTTAAAATAAACCGAGGCCTCTAAAAATCATTATTTTAATTAAATAACGATTTTGTTTACTTAAGAAAAGCAAACTGTACTTATCAGCATTAATGAAAAACAATGGGAAATTTTTGATTAACTCTTTTTCCTATCCGGCATTACCCGGACCAGGTTCGAAGGGTATGATCTCAGCCTGTATATTTGGCACCCCATTGATCGCAGCAAATGTATAGTAAAAAACTATTAATACAAAAAAACCGGCAACGATAATTTTCGAGCCGGTTTTTATTATTATAAAGTTTGATTAACTATCTAAATTAACTTTTAGTACATCCTTAATAGCATTTTTAAATGAGTCTTTTGGTAAAGCACCTTGTGCCATTTGTGGTTGTGCATCCATTGGAACAAAAAGTAACGAAGGTATACTTCTTACACCAAACATTCCAGCTAATTCTTGCTGATCTTCTGTATCTACTTTGTAGATATCAATTTTTCCATCATACTCTTTCTGTAATTCTTCTAAGATGGGAGCTACCATTTTACATGGTTGACACCAGTCTGCATAAAAATCAATTAAACATGGTTTGTTTCCTTCAAATTTCCAGTCTTTATTTTCTTCAAAGTTGAAAATTTTTTCCTTGAATGTTTCTTTAGTTAAATGTTCTAACATTTCTTTTTAGTTTATTAAGATTAATATTTATTTCTTTTTAAAATCTATATATGAATTTATATAGATATCATCAAATAGTATTCCAAGCACGAAAAAGTCAGTATTTGTTTAGATTAAATGCAAATAATTGTAATTTTGTCATGAAATTTAATGAATTGTCATATCTATATATGAAGAAATGTCTTAATGATCCGATTTTTAATATAATATCTCAGGTAGGAGAACTTGAAAAGACTCCTATTTTTGTAATTGGAGGATTTGTTCGGGATGCATTACTAAAGAGACCATCGAAGGATATTGATGTTGTTGCATTAGGAAGCGGAATTGAAATAGCAAAAAAGGTTGCAAAAAAAATTGGGCCAAAAGTAAATGTTAGTGTTTTTAAGAATTTTGGAACAGCTATGTTAAAACATGGTGATTATGAAATAGAATTTGTTGGAGCAAGAAAAGAATCTTATAGACAAAATTCAAGAAAACCAATTGTTGAGAATGGAACCTTAGAAGATGATCAGAATAGGCGTGATTTCACGATAAATGCAATGGCAATATCCTTAAATAAAGAAACTTACGGAAAATTAATTGATCCTTTTAATGGGGTAGATGATCTCAAAAATAAGGTAATAAGAACTCCTCTTAATCCTGACACCACTTTTTCTGATGATCCATTACGTATGTTTAGAGCGGTGAGGTTTTCATCACAACTTAATTTTATTATCGAGGAAAAAACATTTGAATCTATAAGTAGAAATAAGGATAGAGTTGAAATATTATCAAAAGAAAGAATAGTTGATGAACTAAATAAAATTCTACTTTCAGCAAAACCATCCACTGGAATTAAAATACTTGAAAAAACTGGTTTACTAGCAGAATTTTTTCCAGAATTTCAGAAACTTAAAGGTGTTGAAAGTAAGGAAGGGAAAATGCATAAAGACAATTTCTACCATACACTGGAAGTTGTTGATAATGTTAGAAAAACGTCAGATAATTTATGGTTGCTTTGGGCAGCACTTTTACATGATATTGCTAAGCCAAAAACAAAGCGCTATGTCACAAGTGTAGGATGGACTTTTCATGGGCATGAGTTTGCCGGAGCAAAGATGATTCCTTCAATTTTTAAAAAGCTCAAATTGCCTCTGAATGAGAAAATGAAATATGTCGAAAAGCTAGTTCTGTTGCATTTACGACCAATAGTCTTATCTCAAGATATTGTAACAGATTCTGCTGTAAGAAGATTATTGTTTGATGCTGGTGAAGAAATTGATGACTTAATGATCCTTTGTGAAGCGGATATTACATCTAAAAATGAATATACGGTTCAGAAACACTTGAATAATTTTAAAATCGTTCGAGAAAAGTTAATTGAGATCGAGGAAAAAGATGCTTTACGTAATTTTCAGCCACCAATTTCAGGAGAATTAATTATTGAAACTTTTGGTATTAAACCATGCAAAATAGTTGGCGATATTAAGAATGCTATAAAAGAAGCAATCCTTGAAGGAGAAATTCGAAATGATCACAAAGAAGCGTACGATTTTATGCTTAAGATAGGTAAAGAGCTGGGCTTATCAGTTAAAAAATAATCTATTTATTAAAGTTTAGGATCAAATAAGTTGGTAGGTGATCACTAAATCCTCCGTTATATTTAAATCCAATAAAAGTTCTTTTTGGCATGAAACCAAAATGACTATTATCTGATTCGAGTAAAAAATCAGCGTTGAATATGTGAATATCATCTGTTGAGGTAAAAACAGAGTTACTTTTATTAAGTATATTTCCAGAAACAATAACCTGATCAAGAACTCCCCATTCGCCCTGATATTTATGGGTTCCTATATTTTTTGTTTTATATAAATAAGAAGATAGATTATACAGTTGATTCTCATTTATGTGATCAAGATTTTGAGAAGCGGCAAGTACTTCATTTAAACTCTTATTGTCAGGATAATCGTTAAAATCACCGGTAATTATAATGTTAGATCTTGGATTTGAATTAAATATAGAATCAACTTTCTCTTTTAATACAGAAGCTACGAATACTCTTCGACCTTCAGATTCTAGTTGTCCTCCCCAACGTGATGGCCAATGATTAATAAAAATATTGAGTGTGTCGGAATTATTCGTAATACCTTTTACGTATAGTATATCTCTGGTTTTGCTTTCTGGATTATTAGGAAAGTTTATTGGGATTGCTTCATAACATAAAGGTGTAAATAGTTCCTTTCGATATAAAAGTCCAACATCAATTCCTCTTCTATCAGGAGATTCTTTATGTACAATTTGATAATTAAATTTTACTAGAGGAGTATTCGAAACTAAATCTTCAATTACTTTTCTGTTTTCAATTTCACATAAGCCAATAATAGCTGGAGGATTCCAACCACCAACAGCTACAATAACTTTATAAATATTTTCTAATTTCGAGTAATATTTGTGATTATTCCAAAAGCGATCACCTGTAGGTAAGAACTCTTCATCATTTATTAAAGGATCGTCCTGTGTATCAAAAAGGTTTTCGACATTATAAAACATTATCTTATAACTATCTGCAACATCTTGTGAATAAGTAAGGTATGTAGTAAAAGTTAAAACAAGAATAAATAAATATTTTTTCATAGAACTTAAGGAGTTTCAATACGTTCATATGCACCTAAGTCCGGTGCTGTATCATCATTTCTATTTTGCATATTTATATCTAACGGAAACATAATTCCATATTCAGCTTTTCCTTTATCTTTAGCAATTGATAATGTATCTAATTCAAAATCTCGATCAAATGAATCCTTAAATTTAGGGTCTTCATTAACAATTACATTACTAAAATAAGTAGGATCACTTACTACAAAATCATCTGATACTTTAATTAACGAATGATCGAATTTATAACTGAAACCAACACCATCAATATTGTCAAGAACTATTTCAGACTCTTTATTACCATAAATAATACAATTTCCAAAAAGTGCTTTATCAAGAGATCTCGCTTGAATATTGTTATTTATATCTATATAATAATTATTTAGCAGTAACGAAGGAGTACTTCTTGTTGAGAATTCCCAGAAATTACCAATTGTGCAGTGATAGAATTCATATGATCCGCCAATTGTAAGTGCAACCGCAAACTGTCCACAATCGGAAATGACAGTATTATACGCTTTTACAGTAGAACCTTGTGCATAGATTCCTGCGGAAGTCATATTTTCAATAATACTGTTAGAGATACTAAGCGTAGGTTGCACTTCGTTTTCTAATGTATCTGTTTGAATTCCAATTATTGCATTTTTTATATGACTATAATTGAAAGTATTATTTTTACTTTCTGCCATAAGCCAAATTCCATCCCATTGACCAGGAATATCATCGTAATTATCTTCAGGTCTATCACCTTGAAAAGTAATTGGAGATTCAAATGTTCCATTTGCAAGTATTGTCCCTGCTACATAAAGCCTTGAGTTTTTATGGAAATGTAAAATTGCACCTGGCTCAATTGTTAAAGTATTATTTTTTACAATCAACATTGAATTGTAAATTAAGTAAGGTTTGTTGGCTGTCCAGGTTTGGGTTTCTATTTCTTCACCATTTATAAGGTTTACGTCTTGGCCCCATGCTATAAGGTCAATGTCTTGTTGCGTATCATTAAATAAAAAAACGATTGAATCTTGAGCAACGAGTGGTAAATCAGAATTATTTGGATCAATAGTTACTTCAATAAAAATGTAAAGACTATCTTTTGCTCTTAAATCAACATCATTTAACCTTATTCCGGGATATCCATCAATATTTAATCTGTAGGGAGAGTTTTCTCCACCCGCAAGATAAATCGATGAAAGATTTATGTTTTTATTATATGGGTTTTTTACAGTAAATCTTTGTGTTGCTGTACCAATTGTAGTGAAAACTGTATCAAATAATATTGTGTCTTGAGAAAAAATCAAGTAAGCATCTGACGAAGTATTAAATTCTTCCTTTTCGCAAGCAAAAAAGATTGGGAAAAATAATAAAATGGGGAAAATCTGCTTTAAAATCCTGAACATTTCAATTTATTCATTTTCGGTTTGCTAAATAACATAAAATAAACGATATAATCTATGTAAAATTTTAGATTTAACGGTTTTTTTAGTAAAATTGATATGGTTTTTACATTTAATATGAAGGTGAAAATTAAATAATTGTTTACATTTGTTAATATTAGATATTAATATATTCCTATGTAGGTATGCAAGTAGAAAAAGCAAAAGCAGGAAATGTTCTGGAAATAATGTATTTATTGCAACATTGTATTGATGATTTTAACGAGAACAGTGTTTATCAATGGAATACTTCTTATCCTGATTATTATAGGTTAGTTCGTGAAGTTGAAAATGGAAACTTATACATGATTAAGCATAAAGGTGTATGTATAGGTTCTGTTACTTTTGATGAACAGCAAGAATCTGCTTTTGATGATATTGAATGGAAAAATAAATCAGATAAGTTTATTGTAATACATCGTATTGCTGTATTTCCTACCTGGCAGAAAAAAGGAATAGGAAGGATGCTCGTTGAATTTGTTGAAAAATACGCAAAAGAAAATAATTATAAATCGATTCGTTTGGATGTTGCAAGTTCAAGTAGCCACTTAATTAAGTTATACGAGAGTATTGGATATGCTTTTACTGGCGATATTTTATATCCTAAGCAAAAGGAGCCTTTTAAGTGTCTAGAGAAAGTAATTTAATAGAATATATAAAATAGATTGAAGGAGCTTAAAAGCTCCTTTTTTTATGTAAAAAAGTCCGGTAACCAACCGGACTTTGTCAAGAGCAAATTATATTTGAAAAACCAACTATTAATCCTAAACTATAAATAAATCGTTGAATAATAAATAACCCTAAAATTTTACCATGAAAGTGATTTTGTTTATAGTGTAATTTGCTCTCCTCTATAAAATTCTAATATTTTTGTTTTAAAAATATATTGATATTTAGCTTGTAATAAGTCTCCTTGAGCTTTTGTATAATTGTTTTTAGCAATTTTATACTCAATAATATCTACTAAGCCAACATTATATTTTTGTTCTGTATACTTGAAAGATTCTTCAGTAGAAGCAGAAGCTTCTATATTTGATTTATATCCTTCGAAGGCACCAACTGCATCAGCATGAGATTGTTGTATTTTTTTATATAAATTTTGCTTTTCCAGTTCTAGCATATAATCATTTTTCAAAACTGTTAATTTGGCATTGTTAATATTTCTTTGTTTTGTCAATTTATTGAAAATAGGAATATTTAAGTTAAATCTTATTTGAGTATATGCAAAATCATTGATTTGATCAGAAAATAAATAATCATTTACATCATTTGTTGGATCAGTATCATATAGTGTTGGATGGTTTGCTAACTGCGAATATCTTGTATAATATAATGATGAAACACTTAAAGATGGAGATCTTGACCATTTAGTCTTTTTTAATGCAACTTCACTACTTTTTAAATTATATCCAGCACTTTTTATTTCAGGCATTATTTCAAATGCTGTATTAAAAACATCATCGACCGCAGATAAAATATTTGTTTCTTGAACATTTAATTTATCGGGTTTTTTAATAGAAAATGTGTTTGAATTTTCTAAATTCAATAATTGAGTAATGTTTAAGATTGATATATTTAATTGATTCTTAGCATTGGTTAGATTAACATTTTCTTGGGCTAACTGTGCTTTTATTTCTAAAAGGCTTCCTTTTGCTTGGTTACCAACCTCTACCATTCTCTCGGTTTTAGCAACTTGATCTTCTGTTGTTTCTACCTGATTAATTGCCACTTCAAGTAATTCCTGATCGTATAATACTTGTAAGTATGCTAATACTATTTGTAATGTTATATTGTTTTTTTCAACTTCAATATTTTCTTGATTAGCAAGAAATGTAAACTTGTTTTCTTTTAAAGTAAGAAGATTATTCAATCCATTAAAAATATCTAGTTCAGCATTTACTCCAAAATTCCCACTGTAGTAAGCTTCGTCAATGTATGCCAATTTATCATTACTAAAAGTTTTACCCCAATTCTGGTCATGACTTGCAAATCCTGTAACTGATGGTAAAAAATTATATTTAGATTGATTATAATTATTTTTAGAAACTTCAGCACCTATTTCTGCTTGTTTCAGTTGTAAATTATTTTCAATTGCATAATTAATACAATCTTCTAATGTCCATGCTTCTTGGGCTTGCGAAACTGAAGCTACACTTAATAATGCGATTAATATTATTAATATTCGGTTTGATTTCATTTTAGTTTTCTTTATTTATTATTCAACATAAATTCTTTTTCAAGTAAGCACATATTGTGCCATGTGTTTTAATGTTCATTAAATCAGGGTTTAATATGGTATTTGTATTGTAATGAATTAGCTTTAGGTGAACGATAATGAAACACACTGTGTACGATAATGAACAAATCGATTCCTGCAATCAAATTTATAAATTATAACGTTAATTTAGGAATATACTACGATTAATTTATAAATCACCACGATAAAAAAGTGGCAAAAAAATAATTGACCATAAGATATACTTTAGTACAATCAAAAATTAAATTGGGAATCTTATTAAGCTCGGATTAAAAATTATCAAACAGAATTAACTTGAACAATGAATACAATTAATGTTAGTGTAAGAATAAAAGAAAGTTCAGAAAAGGTAAACCTTATTTTGTTCCAGAAAATTTATTCTACACCTTATGGAATTGTTAATCATTGGTCAACAAATAATAATTCAGATTACAGATTAGAAGTAATTATGGATGAAGATGATATAACTGTTAATCCGACAAAGGTTACTAAAGCTTTAAATATTCTGACAGATGAGATTGAAATTGCTGATCAGATTATGAGGGAGCTATACGGAACAAAAAGTTTGTATAAAACTCAATTTTTAATATAAATTCTGATAAATACGCGTCACATGTATCGAGAAGTTTGGAAAAAGTGCCATGAATCTGTTTGTCAAATTAACTTTTATAGTATTGAAGGTATAAAGCTTTTATCAATGACAGGATTTAAAGCTTATGGAAATTTTCTAATAACAGACAATTATATTAATAAGATTTATAAAGCTACTGATGTAGATTTAAGATTTGTTGAAGCGGATGGTTTCACAGAGAAAGTTTGTGTGAAAATGACGATGAACGAATTTAAAAAAAGAATTGTTAAAGACCTTGATAATAAATCAAAAGAATTTGTCGCGATAAGTATAAATTTAGATGAATTAAAAGATATACCTTCTCTTAAATTAAGTAAAAAGATTTCAGAAATAGGACAACCAATTGCAATACTAGGATATCAATTAGAACAAGATAATTTAGCTATAAAAACAGGGATTCTTTCCTCGGCTTTTAAGCAAAAGAACGGGTTAAAGTATTTACAGATAAATTCAAGTGTTAAACAAGGAAACTCAGGTAGTCCTCTAGTAAATGCTGAAACAGGAGAGGTTATTGGAATTATCGGATATAAACTTGCTACAATAACACAATCAAATAAAAGAATAAAACAAATTATAAATAAAAACCTTGCTATTCTGAAGAAGTCTCAGGGCATTTTTAATGTTGAAGAAATTGACCCTGTACAAGTATTAATTGCTAATCAGAATCAGATAAAACATATTACAAATGAAATTTATAAAACAGCAACTATGACAACTGGTTTTGCTTTAGATATTTCATATGTACATAACTTATTCGAAGATTTCACCGATGCTGAAGTTTCGCAATCTTCAATGGGATTTCAAATCGGTGTATAGTTCCTTAATGTAAGATGGTTTAGGTTTAAAGGGCTGTTGATAACAGCCCTTTTTTATTTTCTTAAATTTTAGGATTCTATTCTGTTTCAATATTTTCTAGAATTTTTTGAACTTCATCTTCTGTATGTTTTAATTTCTTTTTACAAAAGTTAATCAAAACAGAAACTCGCTTAACTTTTTCTGATAAATTGTCAATATCAGGATCTCCATTTTCAAATTCTTTTAAAATACTTTCTAATTCAGTTATTGCTTCTGAATATGATATTTCTTTTTTTGCCATATTCTATTTTTTTGATATTGTAAATTTAAATGTACTTCCTATATGTTTCTCACTTTCCACCCAGATATTTCCACCATGTCTTTCAACAAATTCGCGGCATAAAATTAAACCTAATCCACTTCCTTGTTCCTCAGAAGTGCCCGAAGTAGAGTGATGAATGTCAATTCTGAACAGTTTCTTAATGTTTTCTTTAGTTATACCAACACCATTGTCCATTATAGAAATTTCTGTAAAATTATCAGTATCTTTTTTACTTATTCTAATAAATCCTTTTTTATTAGAGTATTTAATAGCATTTGAAACTAAATTTCTAATAACTACAGTAAGCATGTCTAAATCGGCCATTATTACATAATTAGAAGGAATTTCATTTACGAATTTAATTTTCTTTTTATTAGCACTTATCTTTACCTGATCGAATATCTTGTTTATAACTTCAGATAGATTTATTTCTGCAGGTATTAATTGTATTGTTCCTCTCTGTGTTCTCGACCAATGAAGTAAATTTTCAAGTAACTCCAATAAATCATCAGCTGAATTATATATTATCTCAAGTGATTCTTTAACTTCATTTTCAGAGAAATCGGAATAATTCTGGAAAAGATACTGTGCTAATCCGTGTAAAGCATTAAAAGGGTTTCGTAAATCATGCGCTATAATTGAAAAAAACTTATCTTTTGTTGCATTAAGTATTTTTAAATCTTCTTCTGATTCTTTAAGTAATCTATTTGCGTTATCAACTTCTTTTATTTTGTCTTCTAATAGAATATTTGTTTTACGCTTGGATAAATATTGAATTAAAATAAGAATTACCGAAATAAATGTAATTAATACAATTATAAATAATAGATTTCTGACATTCTTCTGTTTTTTCAGTTCGAGTTCTTTGATTTTTTTCTCTGCTGTTAATTCTGTAATCTCATTTTCAATTCTTGAGATCTCTGTATAACTTTCTTCCAACTCAAAATTCTTTTGAATTTCAACGAGTCGCTGCGAATTTAAATTTGATGTTATTGAATCTTTAACATTAGTATAGTTAACGAAATATTCCAATGCCTTGCCTTTTTCTTCCGTTTTATTATAATACTTATAAAGCTCGAAGTAGGCATTTTTAATAATTTCGAGGTTACTGGTTCTTTGTCCAATTTGCAGCGAATTATTAATATTTTCTAATCCTTCAGCATTAAGTCCTTTGTTGAGCTGAATAACACCAATCTTTTTATTACAAATGGCTGTTAAAGAAAGATCACCAGTTTTTTTGCAAAGTTCAATGGTTTTGGAGTAATACTCTAATGCTTCATCAGGCTTATTAATAGCGCTATAGAAATTGCCAATATCATTTAAAATATCACTAACTCCTTTTATGTCTCCAATATCTTCTCGTATTTGCAATGCTTCTTTTA
>Ga0070728_10002827_pt1 | contig 20451 bp, 17 predicted proteins | sample tdDd471_FD_66723 | JGI IMG/M metagenome (GOLD analysis project Ga0070728, IMG submission 66723) | Marine sediment microbial communities from the Atlantic coast under amendment with organic carbon and nitrate - tdDd47.1 | ecosystem: Environmental > Aquatic > Marine > Coastal > Sediment | place... | reverse complement strand
CTAATTCGTTCGGCTTTATCCAGCAGTTTCACGCGATTGCCCCTTGTGAGAGGGTTACAGAAGTCGACCCAGCGCTATGCCGGCTAGCACCAGTGTCAGGCCGAGAACGCTTTGTCCGACGATATTGAGCAAAGCCATTGCCATCTGGCCGTACTTGACCAGTTCGGCTGTCTCGAACATGTATGTGGAGAAGGTCGTAAACGCACCCATGAATCCGGTGAGTACGAGGATGCGTATTTCGCTGCCGGGTAGCATGCGATTCTCAAAATAGCCCCAGATGGTGCCGAATAGCAGGCAACCGAGCATGTTCACGGCAAGGGTTCCCAGCGGGAACGAGCCTCCGGCGAGCCGTTGGGCCACGCCGGACAGCCAGTAGCGGGAAAGGGTCCCGGCTGCGCCACCCAATGAAAGATAGAGAATTTTTGTCAGCATTACGGTACTGTATATCAATTCAATCGGAGATTGCCAATGGCTCTTGAATGTGAACTGAAATATCTGGACGTCAACCTCGACGATCTGAGTCGTCGTCTTGCCGATGCAGGTGGGGAGAGTCTTGGCAGGTACTTCGAGTCCAACCTGGTGTTTGATTATCCGGACCGGTCCCTCAAGGGGGCAGGCATTTTGCTTCGGTTACGGGAAAAACAGGGGCAGGGGGTTTTGACTGTTAAGCATCCGCCTAAGGCCGATATTCCGTCTGCTCTCAAGGTTTTCGAAGAAATCGAGACAGAAGTGGGGGATTTCTCCATCATGCAAAGTGCCCTTGAGGCGTTGGGATTCTCCGTGGCATTCGCGTATGAAAAGGTGCGGGAAAAGTGGAAGTACAATAGGTGTACAATCTGTCTTGATAGACTGCCTTTCGGCGATTATGTGGAGATCGAAGGCACGGAAGAGACGGTTCCTGCCTGTGCCGAAAATATTGGCCTTGCCAAAAGCAATACTTCCAAGGCCACCTATCACGCTCTCAATATCGAATATCGTCAGGGAAATGGCCTTGACCCTGATGAGAGTTTTGTTTTTGATGATGAGCAACGTGCGTCAATCTTCAAGGAAATTGGGAAATGATTGTGTTCGTCTCTCGACAGGCGCGCAAAAGGAATTTATATTGATGAGTATGAAAGAACAGAGGACTGTTGGAGCATAACGATTATGAGCGACCCTTTTACCGGTGATCAGTTTGATTCCGAACTTCTTGACGAACATGAAGTCAGAGAGCCTCGGAAGTATAAGGTCCTGCTGCATAATGACGATTATACAACTATGGACTTCGTGGTCGAAGTTTTAGTTCGTGTATTTCGCAGGAATGAGGCCCAGGCCACTGCGATTATGCTTTCGGTGCATAATCAAGGGTACGGAGTCTGCGGTACATTTACTGCCGAAGTAGCCGAGACCAAAGTTGATCTGGTTCATAGACTTGCAAAAAGTGCTGGTTTTCCACTGAAATGCAGCATGGAAGGTGAATAGAATATGACGATGCTCAGTAAGGAACTTGAAAGCGCATTGACCTCTGCGGTCAATGAGGTGAAGCGCAGGAATCATGAATTCCTGACGCTTGAACACCTCTTGTACGCTATCTCCATAGAGGATCAGGGTGAGGAAATTCTTGAAGCGTGTGGTGCGGAAATGGAAAGACTCCGTGACCAGCTTGGCCGATTCTTCGTCGAGAACATGGAAGCACTGCCCGAAGGCACCGAATCAGAAGTCATTCAGACTCTGGGTGTTCGCCGGGTTCTGCAACGCGCCGTATGGCAGAAGAAGGCGTCTGGAAAATCAATTGTTGAAGTAGGCGACGTTTTGGCCGCCATGTTCGATGAAGAGGATTCCTACGCGGTATATTTCCTCCGCACTCACGATGTCTCCAGACTTGATATACTTGAATTTATTTCTCATGGCATGTCCACTGGCGATGATTGGAACGATCTCGGTGCTGAGCCAGCGCATAAATCTGACCCCCTGGAAGGACGCCCGGGTGAAAAGAAGAGCCCTCTTGAGGAATACACGGTCAACCTGACAGATCGAGCCGCTGAAGGCTTCATCGATCCATTGATAGGCCGAGGGCCTGAACTGGAACGTACAGTCCAAGTACTCTCCCGTCGTCGCAAGAATAATCCCATATTTGTGGGCGACCCCGGAGTCGGCAAGACCGCCATGGCTGAGGGATTGGCCCTGATGATCGTTGAAGGTAATGTCCCCAAGGAATTCCTGAACGCTGAAGTTTTTGCTCTGGATATGGGCTCGCTTTTGGCTGGCACCAAGTATCGCGGTGATTTCGAGGCACGGCTTAAAGGTGTTCTGGCTGAACTTAAGGCCAACAAGGACGCTGTCCTGTTCATGGATGAGATTCATACCATCGTTGGCGCTGGTTCTGTCAGCGGCGGCAGTATGGATGCCTCTAATATCCTCAAGCCACTGTTACAGTCCGGTGAGATTCGCTGCATTGGATCAACCACTTTTGAAGAATACAAAAATCATTTCGAGAAGGATCGCGCTTTGTCACGCCGGTTCCAGAAGATCGAAATAGCCGAACCAACAGTGGAAGAAACCATTGCAATCCTCAAGGGACTCAAGCCTCATTATGAGGAATTCCACGGCGTTAATTATACGCATTTTGCTCTTAAAGCAGCCGCTGAGTTGGCCGAGCGACATATCACTGATCGTTTTCTGCCTGACAAGGCTATCGACGTCATGGACGAGGCGGGGGCTCTTTATAAGCTTTCCACTCGCACTCGAAAGGGCGATCGTATTAAGGTCTCGGACATCGAGAAAGTCGTAGCAAGAATGGCGCGTATTCCGGCCCGCAGGCTGACTGTGTCCGACAAGATACGGCTCCAGAATCTTGAAGAAGAACTTAAGGGTGTAGTCTTTGGTCAGGATGATGCGGTACAGGCTCTTTCTCAGTCCATCAAGCGTTCACGCGCCGGTATGCGCCAGGTTGGCCGTCCTGTTGGCAGCTTCCTGCTGACTGGTCCCACAGGTGTGGGTAAAACTGAACTGGCTCGTCAACTGGCTCAGGTCCTCGGCATCAGCTTCCTGCGATTCGACATGAGTGAGTATATGGAAAAGCATGCAGTCGCCCGCCTTATCGGTGCGCCTCCTGGCTATGTCGGATTTGATCAGGGTGGCCTGCTGACCGAGGGAGTTCGCAAGAAGCCCCATTGCGTGGTTCTTTTCGATGAGATCGAGAAAGCGCACCCGGATGTCTTTAATATTCTGCTGCAGGTCATGGATTATGCAACTCTGACGGATAACAACGGGCGTAAGGCTGATTTTAGGCATGTCATTTTGCTTATGACCTCCAATGCAGGTGCACGCGAGATGTCCAAGGGTTCCATCGGTTTCAAGCGTAATGAGGGTGCTGACCGTGAGGGCGGAGCCATGAAGGCCCTCGAAAAGCTGTTTAGCCCGGAATTCCGCAACCGTCTTGATTCCATTGTGAATTTCAAGACGCTGGAACAGCCGGTTATGGAACTCATAGTGGATAAGTTCATCAAGGAACTCAATGATCAGCTTCAGGATCGTCGCGTTGTAGTGACTCTTACAGACAAGGCTCGTGCAAGACTGGCCGTGCTTGGTCACGACACAGCTATGGGTGCTCGTCCGCTGGGGCGTGCAATCCAAACTGAAATCAAAGATCTCATCGCCGATGAGCTTCTCTTCGGGGAATTGATGAAGGGTGGTGTTGTCACTGTCGACGTGGCCGGGAAGCGTAAGAAGGGTAAGAAGATACCCGCAGTCGGTGAATCCGGCGAATTCACGTTCTCATTTGATACGGTTGGAAAGAAACAGTAACGGACAGAATTAATAAGTATGAGGCGGCGAAAGCCGCCTCATCTCTTTGAAGCGAGAGACATGACCATCTACCGCCTTTTCGAAGAACCCGTATTTCCCGACCCGGAAGAGGCGGACCCGGATGGCCTTCTGGCTGTGGGCGGAGATCTTAGCCCGCAACGTCTTCTGACGGCCTATGCCAACGGTATTTTCCCATGGTATTCCGATGATTCTCCCATTCTCTGGTGGTCGACAAACCCACGACTCGTCCTGCTTCCCTCAGAATTCCACATGCCGCGCAGTCTGCGCAGGACCCTCAATAAAGGGACGTTCTCCTTCACTCTGGATACCCAGTTTGAGTCGGTCATTCGCGCGTGTGCCTGTTGCCCCAGGCCGGAACAGGAGGGCACGTGGATCGTGGAAGACATGGTCGATGCCTATATCATGTTGCATGAGTTGGGCTATGCCCACAGCATTGAGACCTGGCACGATGGTGAACTGGTCGGCGGATTATACGGTATATCTCTTGGTTCGGCTTTCTTTGGAGAATCCATGTTTTACAAGGTCCCCGACGCTTCCAAGGCGGCTTTCGCCGTTTTTGTGGAACAGCTTATCAAGTGGAATTTCAGTATCATCGATTGCCAGCAGACAACGAAGCACCTGTTGCGCTTTGGCGCAAAAGAGCTACAGCGGTTTCGTTATCTCGCCATGATTCGCGAGGCTATGGATGTACCTACCATGGAAGGGGCGTGGCGACTCGACGGTCAGGAGTAAGGATATTACTCTTCAACTATCGGGGGGTGCAGGCTCAGGTCATAGAGTCCCTTGAGCGGGATATCGAGAGTGTAGTTGGGGATTTTTTCGAATTCGATGAACCCGATATTTTTACCCGCTTCGATCTGCGATAACCCGGTCAGGCCCGCCGGTACCGGGAAGTTCAGGGGAGCAGAGTCAATGGCCGTAAGTCTTGTGGAATACTGTCGTTTCAGGTAGTTTACGATTGAATCGCGCTCGTCAACGGTGAAGGATTCCATGACGATTTTTTTGCTGCCAGATGGATCGGTTCTATTTGGTTCAACCGGTGGACCAATTAGAGTGTTCCAGTCCTGGCTGTCTTCATCAATATCTTCCAGATTGGCGCGAAATAGGTGAATATCCACATCCCGCCGTCCTTTGAAGCTCTTGATAGTCATGGAAATAGAGTGCGCAAAGATGGTCGGGGGGGGCGAATTCGGGTCGATGATGTTGATATCCATTGATAATCTCCAAGCGATTCGGATTGTTACTATTCAATAATTCCTACCCGTTTTAGCGCGGTAGCTCAAGGCTGACCATACAAATTATGCCGGATTTCAAACTTGTAAGTGAATTCAGTCCCAAGGGGGACCAGCCCGAAGCCATCAGGCAACTGGTCTCCAGCTTGCGTGATGGCGTACGTGATCAGGTCCTTCTGGGTGCGACCGGAACCGGAAAGACGTTCACCGTGGCCAATGTGGTGGCTGAACTCAACCGCCCAGCCCTCATTCTGGCTCCAAACAAGACATTGGCGGCCCAGCTCTATACGGAATTCAAGGGCTTGTTTCCAGACAATGCTGTTGAGTATTTTGTAAGTTATTACGACTACTACCAGCCAGAAGCCTATCTGCCACACTCGGATGTCTACATTGAGAAAGATTCATCCATCAATGATGACATTGACAAGATGCGACATGCGGCCACACATGCTCTGCTGACGCGCAAGGACGTACTCATCATCGCATCGGTTTCCTGCATATATGGCCTTGGTTCGCCGGACTTTTATGCCAAGATGGTCATTCCCGTGGAAGAGGGACAGACCATGTCCATGGAATCCCTCCTGAGACGTCTGGTGGAGATTCATTATGAACGTAATGACTATGATTTTCATCGCGGTACTTTCCGTGTTCGCGGCGATGTGGTGGAGATCATCCCTGCCTATAGCCGCGAAAAGGCACTCCGAATCGAATTTTTCGGCGATGAGATTGACTCCATAGCCGAGACCGATCCGCTTACGGGCGAAGTAAGAGGAAAACTCAGGAAGACAGTTATCTATCCCGGTAGCCATTTTGTTTCCGATCGAGACAATCTTGACCGAGCTACGGGTGACATTCGCGAGGAGCTTCGGCTCAGGCTCACTGAACTCAAGGGAGCTAATAATCTGGTCGAGGCCCAACGCCTTGAGCAAAGAACTATGTATGACCTCGAAACTATCGAGGAGTTGGGCTATTGCAACGGGGTTGAAAATTACTCGCGGCATCTTGACGGACGGTATGAGGGACAACCTCCATCCACCTTGCTGGATTATTTTCCGGAAGATTTTATGTTATTTGTTGATGAGTCCCATATAGCTCTGCCGCAGGTCGGCGGCATGTACAAGGGAGACCGCTCACGCAAGACTACATTAGTTGATTTTGGGTTTCGCCTTCCGTCGGCTCTTGATAATAGGCCTTTGGATTATAAGGAATTTCAGGAGAGAATTAAGCAGGCCGTTTATGTTTCGGCAACACCTGGCCCTCTTGAACTGGACCTTGCTCACGGGGTTGTGGTGGAGCAGATTATCCGGCCTACGGGGTTGGTCGATCCGGAAATAGAAGTACGAAAAGTACACGGACAGATTGACGATTTGCTCTCAGAGTGTAAAAAAAGACAATCAAGGGATGAAAGGGTTCTGGTGACCACGCTGACCAAGCGTATGGCCGAGGACCTGAACGACTATCTGAACAAGATGGGCGTTCCGGCAAGATACCTTCACTCGGATATCGACACCCTGGAGCGTATGGCTATTCTTCAGGCACTCCGGGAAGGTGAGTTTTTTGTCCTGGTGGGTATCAATCTTCTACGAGAAGGGCTTGATATTCCGGAAGTTTCTTTGGTGGCGATATTGGATGCGGATAAGGAAGGATTTCTTCGGTCTGCCCGGTCGCTCATACAGACTTTCGGGCGTGCGGCCAGAAATGCTGACGGCAGGGTCATTTTGTATGCAGACGTGACGACAAAATCCATGACTGAAGCCATGGGTGAGACAGATCGTAGGCGCCAGATACAGCAAGCGCACAATACCGAGCACGGTATTACGCCGACAACCATTCGCAAGAGTTTAGGTAATTTGTTCGGAGACCTTGGTGGTGGAGATTCCGGTGGGACCGGCATGGCCATGGCAGCCGAAGGGAGTGCCGATTACGGTTCGGATCCTAAGAAACTGAAGAAGATCATCAAGCGACTGGAGCGCGACATGCGCGAGGCTGCAAAAGAGTTGGAATTTGAGCGGGCTGCGGGACTCAGGGACCGTGTCGCCTTGCTTCGTGAGCGTCTCCTAGAATTGGGGTAATCTATGTTTAAAGAGATTCATCAACGAATGCTGCGCCTAAGATCGAAACTAGGCTCCTTCTGGAGCATCCTTCTTGGCGTGATTTACATGAATGTGATCTTTGCCGTGGGCATTGGGTACTACATGGGCTATGAGGACTGGGATTTTGCCAGTGCCTTTTACATGGTGGTTATCACTCTTTCCACTGTCGGCTTCATGGAAGTCAACCAGCTTTCGGAAGAGGGCCGCATTTTCACCGCTTTCTTGATCATGGCCGGTGTCGGTGGTTTTGTTTATATCGCGGGTGCATTAGCACAAGTTTTGATTGATGGACGATTGCAAATATTGTGGGGTAAGCACAAGATGACTAAAGAAATAAGCAAGTTGAGAAACCATTTCATCATCTGTGGCCATGGTCGTATCGGCAGTATTGTTGCTCAGGAGATCAGAGCCGAGGGCCATGAACTGGTGGTCATTGAGCAAACGCCTGAGCTTATCGACAAGATGGAACAGGACGGAACCCTGTGTATCGACGGCGATGCGACAAGTGATGAGGTGCTTATTGATGCCGGATTGCTGCACGCCAAGTCCCTTATTTCCGCACTTTCCAGTGAAGCGGCCAACGTCTACGTGACATTGACGGCTCGTCAATTGAACCCTGATATCAATATTGTTGCCCGTGCAGGTGACAGGTCCCACATCTCCCGGCTTGAACTGGCTGGAGCTGATCGTGTTGTATTGCCGCACTATATTGGTGGCCTGCGCATGGCTCAGAACGTCCTTCGCCCAACTGTGACAAACTTCATGGAACTGGCGGTGCGCGGTGGCATTGACTTGCAGATGGAGGAGCTCGAAGTGACTCCTGAATCCGAGCTTGTCAGCCTGGATCTCATTGAATCCAAGATTCGCCCCCGGTTCAATCTGATCATTATTGCCATCAAAAAGGGCTCGGGAGAGATGGTCTTCAATCCTGGGCCCAAAGAAGTCATCAATGCGTATGACACGCTGCTTGCAGTCGGCAAAAAATCTGATCTGACCGATATAAAGCAAATCATTTAAATAATTTAATTGGGCTGAACGAATCTATGCTTTCTCCTGACGTCGTTAAGCGCGCAGCACAGTTGCGTGAAAAAATCGAGTATCATAGTCATCGCTATTATGTTTTGGACGATCCTGAAATAACGGACGCCGAATATGATGTCCTTTTCCGCGAGCTCTCGGATCTTGAAGATTTATACTCTGAACTGGATGATCCTAATTCTCCCACCAAAAGGGTAGGTGCCAAGCCTGCCGACGGCTTTGTGCCTTATGAGCATGCCTTGCGCATGTACAGCCTCGACAATGCAATGAATGTGGATGAGTGGTTTGCCTTCACTGATCGTGTGAGTAAGGGGCTTGGTAAGGATGATGTGGAATACTGGGCCGACCCGAAGATGGACGGACTGGCTCTTGAGGTTATCTACGAGAAAGGTCGCTTTGTTCGCGCTGCCACACGCGGTGATGGTCGTACTGGCGAGGATGTTACACACAACATGCGCACGGTCATGAACTTGCCGCTGACTCTGCACGGTTCCATGATCCCGGATTTACTGGAGGTCCGTGGTGAGGTTGTTATTTCTAATAGTGACTTTGCCTCTCTCAATCAGCGACAGGCCGAGGCTGGTGAGAAGATCTTTGCCAATCCTCGTAACGCAGCTGCGGGTTCTATCCGTCAGCTTGATCCCAAAGTGGCCGCAGCCAGGCCGCTACGTTTCATGGGGTATGGCATCGGGCAGATCGAGTGGGCCATGTCAACCACATCATGGACGAATCAGAAAGAGATCATGCAGGGCCTAAAGGATTTGGGTTTTGCCATTCCGCCTGAGGCTAAACTCTGTGCGTCAAAGCAGGAAGTTGCTGATTATTATACAGAACTCATGGGGCGCAGGGATGATTTACCCATTGAGATTGATGGAGTGGTCGCTAAGGTCAACAGCCTGGATATGCAGTCTGAACTTGGTTTCACATCTCGCGCGCCACGTTGGGCATTGGCCCTCAAATTCCCCGCTCATCAGGTCACGACCGTGCTAAACTCCATCAGAATTCAGGTTGGTCGGACAGGAGTGCTGACTCCTGTGGCTGAGCTTGAACCTGTGCAGTTGGCCGGCGTCGTTGTTTCCAATGCGACATTGCACAACAAGGGATACATCGAAGAACGCGATTTTCGGGTGGGCGATACTGTGCTTATTCAACGGGCTGGCGATGTCATTCCGCAGGTGCTTTCTGTGGATATGGATAAGCGTCCGGTTGATGCGGATAAATATGCTTTCCCGGAACAGTGCCCAATTTGCCATAGTGAGGCGAAAGTTGATGGTGAGGCTGTGCGCTGTACCAACGATGTCTGTCCTGCCAAGACCGTGCAGCGGATCATCCATTTTGTATCCAAGGCAGGCCTCGACATGGAGGGTGTTGGTAAAAAATGGGTGCAGAAACTTGCTGAAGACGAGGTTCTTGTTTCCCCGGCTGACTTGTTCTCCCTGAAGAAAACAGATTTGCTTAAGTATGAGAGGATGGGCGACAAATCTGCTGACAACTTCATAGCAGCTGTGGCCAAGGCCAGAGTAGATGCCCCTCTGTGGCGGCTCATAGCCGGTCTTGGCATCCGTCATGTTGGAGAACAGACTGCGCGTACGCTTGCTGATAATTTTGAGGACCTAGCTGCCATCGCTGAAGTGACTCGCGAGGAATTGCAGGAGCTTGATGACGTCGGTCCTATCGTTGCTGAGAGCCTGTTTGATTATTTTCAGAGCGATGACGCCAAGCTCTTATTTGAAAGATTCAAAGAGGCCGGTTTTTGGCCGAAAGGCGGAGGGCATCTCGATGAGGGGGGAGAAGGATTGCCTCTTGTCGGGAAAGTCTTTATTTTTACTGGTAGCCTTCCGAACATGACTCGTAACGAGGCTCAGGCACTGGTAGAAGAGTTGGGTGGCAGTGGAGTTAAAACCATTTCCAAGAAGGTCGATTACGTGGTGGCGGGTGAAAAAGCCGGTTCCAAAGTCGCCAAAGCTGAAAAACTTGGTCTTGAAGTCATTGACTTTGAAGCCTTTATGGAATTAATTCAAAGCCCGAAATCGGAATCTGAATCGGATTCTAAATCGGAACAAGAATCGAAGCCTAAGTCTAATAATCCGTCTTTGATGGATTTTATATGATCTTAATTTTTTTCAACATATTTCAAAGGAGAGCGGTATGGCTACCAAAGTTGTCATTCTAGGTGCCAAGGGCCGTATGGGCAACACCCTGGTCAACATGGCGTTGGCGGATGAAGGATTGAGCCTTGTGGGCGCATGTGAACGCGAAGGTAACGCAGGCGGAATGGAATACGATGGTTGTATCTCGTCCGACTGTATGGAAGAGCTTCTGCCTCAGGTTCCAGGTGCAGTCATCATTGATTTCACCTCTCCCGAATCTTCGGTTGCCATGGCAAAAATAGCTGCTAAACATGGCAACCCGGTAGTCATCGGTACTACTGGTCTCAACAAGGAACAGCAGGACGAGCTTAAAGTTTCTGCCAAGGAAATCCCGCTCTTCTGGGCGCCTAACATGTCTGTTGGCGTCAATGTTTTGCTCAAGGTTCTTCCAGAACTTGTTAAAGCCCTCGGCGAGGACTACGACATTGAGATGGTTGAGACGCACCACAAGATGAAGAAGGATTCTCCCAGTGGTACGGCTCTGAAACTGGCCGAATGTCTGGCTGAAGCCCGTGGCTGGGAATACGACGACGTCAAGAAACATTGCCGCGACGGTATCATCGGAGAGCGTCCCAAGAAGGAAATAGGCGTGCAGACTCTGCGCGGCGGAGATGTGTTCGGCGAGCACTCCATGTTCTTCTTCGGTCCCGGCGAACGCATCGAAGTCACCCACCGCGCTCATTCGCGTGAAACTTTCGCCTCGGGCGCATTGCAAGCGGCCAAGTGGCTGGATAAGCAGAAGCCTGGTAAGCTCTATGCCATGGCGGACATTCTTTAGAATCATCGTAAATGAAAAAAAGGGAGCCTTCAGACGAAGGCTCCCTTTTTTTGGTCGATGGTTATCTAGAGGATTGGCGAAAGCAAACGGGCAAACTTGATAGCCGTTTGATATACCATATTTTTCCCGTCGTATTCATTGGGGCCTGTTTCAACGCAACAGGTGAAGTCATCAATGAACATTTGCTCGATTTTCCCACAAAATGGAGTGTCTTCGATGAGTATCGTGATTTCGAAATTTAGTCTGAACGAGCGGTTGTCGAGGTTTGCCGTACCGACTCCGGCTAAGGTGTCGTCGACTAGGAATACCTTTTGGTGCAGGAATCCTTCGTTATAGCGATAGACGCGTATGCCTGGCATATCGAGTTCTTTCAGGCTGGCAAAACTGGCCAGATAGACCAATTTGTGGTCCGGTTTCATGGGCAGCATGATTCGGACATCAACCCCCCGCATGGCAGCCAGTTGCAGGGCTTTCATGACAGAACTGTCCGGTACGAAGTATGGGCTTGCAATCCAAAAGCGGTCCTGGGCGGCTTCGATGGCTCTGATGAACATCAGAGAGCATGATTCCAATTTATCCTCTGGGCCGGTTCCCAGGGCCACGACTTGGGCGGTTCCTGAATGGCTGGGCATGGAAAGATCCAGATCAAGAATTTCCTGCGCTGCCCAATACCAGTCCTTGCCGAAACTGACTTGCACACCTAGTACAGCCGGTCCTGTGATACGCATATGTGTGTCACGCCATCCGCTGAATTTGTCTGATATTCCAAGGTATTCATTGCCGACATTGTGGCCGCCAACAAAGGCCGTGTTGCCATCTACGACCACGATTTTTCGGTGGTTTCTAAAATTCAGCTGGAAGCGGTTGCCGCGTCCTTTGGTAGAGTGGAACGGTTTTGCATCGACTCCGGCCAGGCGCATGACATCCCAGTATGCGGCGGGGGTGGAGTGGCAGCCTACTTCGTCATAGAGAAAATTGATGCGTATCCCCTCTCTGGCTTTTCGTGCCAGGAGTTCTTGCAGACGTTGGCCGAGGGAGTCGTCATGGACAATGAAGAATTGAACCAGAACATATTTCTCGGCTTTTTCTATTTCAGCGCAGATGGCGTCGAAGGTAGCGTTTCCATCAACGAGGAGTTCAAGGTCATTACCGCCTAGAAAGGGAACATGAGAGAGAGTTTCAAAGACTGTTCGTGGGGCGTGCGGTTGTTTTCGTTCGGATAAGTTTCTGACGGCAGGAACTTCATGGTTGTTGCCGATGAGTTGGTCGAACTCTTCCTTGCCAGCCCGCATGGCGTCCACATATCCGTGGAATTTGGCTCGTCCGAATATCCAGTACAGTGGCAGGGATACCCAGGGAAAGGTTACAAGCGAGATGCCCCAGGCGATGGCCCCTTGGGGAGTACGGGTTTCGCGCACGGCAATAATGGCTGTGATGATGGCCGTGATCTCGACCGCTGTGTAAACAAGACCGAACAAGCCGATGATGAGAGATGTTTCCATGGATTCCATAGTTGCTCCAGTTAGCAGAAATATCAGGAAAATGAAATCAGTTGTCTTGCCAGTACGAAGGAAGTGTGGTCAGACTTTTCGGTGACAATGGAAAGCGCACACGTAAATAATCCCACCCAGCATCCTTTTGTGAATGCCGCCAACCGTACTCTGGTTCGGCTGGCGATTCCCGTGTTGTTTTCTTTGGTGGCTGAACCTCTGACCGGCCTTGCCGACACTGCATTTATTGCCCGTTTGCCCGGCTCTGAGCCGGTTGCTGCACTTGGTATCGGTACCGTCGCATTTTTCTCGATCTTCTGGGCGTTCCATTTTCTTGGAGTCGGCACGCAAACCGAAGTGGCACAGGCACTTGGTCGTAATGATAATACTCATGCAATCAAGGTTGCGTCATTGGCATCAGTTTTGGGGGCCATTATAGGTGTCCTTCTCATTATAGGCGCACTGCCGTTCCTTGATTCTTTGGCTATGCTCCTTGGTTCACAGGGGACTGTGACTGAATTGGCAACGGAGTATATGTACTACAGACTTTTCGGCGCACCGGCCGGGCTTATCTCATTGGCCTGTTTCGGCGTTCTGCGTGGCGTGCAAGATATGCGGACGCCATTTTATGTCGCTGTCGGCATTAATCTGATTAACATTCTGCTCGATTGGTTGTTGATCTTCGGTTATGGCCCCATTGCGCCCATGGGGGTTGCTGGAGCCGCTATTGCCAGCTCAATTAGTCAGTGGATCGGGGCAGTATGGTGTTTGGTGGCAGTCTGGCATCGGCTCGGTTTCACTTGGAACATGCGCGGTGCGGGCATCGTCAAACTCATGAAGATCGGTGGCGATCTGTTTATCCGAACTGGGACGGTGCTTGTTTTTCTTGCTCTGTGTACTAGAGTCGCCAATAAAGCCGGGGCAGATGAAGGTGCAGCCTTCCAGGCCCTGCGTCAGTTTTTTTTGTTAGCGGTACTTTTTCTTGATGCATATGCCATCACAGCGCAAAGCCTTGTCGGGTTCTTTTTGGGGAGCAGGGCTATTTCTCAAGCTCGCCGGGTTGCCAGATTGGTCTGTATCTGGAGTGCGGGAACTGGCGTTGTTATGTGCATTTGCATGCTTCTTGGCGAACAGGCCATAGCATGGTTGCTTGTGCCACCTTCGGCCCACAATGTGTTTGAACCAGCCTGGCTTGTACTCGCGTTCATGTTGCCCTTGGGCTCTTTGGCGTTTGCAACCGACGGCATCCATTGGGGAACCGGAGATTTTCCCTATCTTCGTAACACGATGCTTTTGGCATCCGCAGTCTGTGGAGTGATGATCTTTGTCATAGAGGAAATGCAGCCTGCGCATGTGCTTGTTTACATTTGGATTGCAGTTACTCTCTGGATATGGATACGTGCAGGCTTGGGGTTGGTTCGTATCTGGCCGGGAATAGGAGATGCCCCCCTTAAATAATGATGAGGATATTTGCATGAAAAAAGCCCCTGTCGAATAACGGCAGGGGCTTTTTATTTTGTTGTAAGACTGTCTAGTGTTCAGCGAGGTAGTTGAACATGAACGCATAGGCGTGGCGCATTTCAGACTCAAGGGTGTCGAGATGCGACAGGGCGGCGGACATATCATCGGCTTTGGATGCGTTCTCGAGCATCAGGCAGCATTCGCGCACACGTTCGACACCCATTGTGGCTGCTCCGCCTTTGAGGGCGTGCGCAAGGTGACGCAGACGCTCCACGTCCTGGGATTTTAGTGCGTCCTTGATTTCCTGAATTCGTTTTGGTTCCTGTGAAATGAAAACAGTAAACATCCGCTTTAAAAACGGTTGTTTGCCTGACATGGAATCCAGGAATCTGCTATCAATAATTTCTCTTTCCGTCATATTTCCCTCAAGAGGTTATAAATCAGCCTTTGATGCAGACCAGTGGTCTGACACGCGCCACGGGAATCACGAGTCCTGCTCCTGTGGCAGAGCGTACAACCTCATCAATACCCTTATACGACGCCGGGGCTTCTTCGGCAATACCTTTGAAGGAAAAACTGCGTACAAATATCCCTTGGTGCTTGAGGGATTCAGCAACGTCACGTCCCTTGAAGCGTCGCCTGGCCTCTGTTCGACTCATAGTTCTGCCCGCGCCATGACAAGTTGATGAAAAGCTCTTGTGCTCAGCCTCTGCGCTACCAGCCAGGATGTAGGATGGCGTTCCCATGGAACCGCCGACAAGTACCGGTTGGCCTGCATCGCGAAGGTCGATGGGAATATCCGGATGTCCGGGGCCGAAAGCGCGGGTTGCCCCCTTGCGGTGAACGAAAAGCATCTTGTCCTTGCCGTCAACGGTATGTGTCTCGGCTTTGCAGGTGTTGTGTGAGACGTCGTACAGCAGGTCAAGATTCGAGTTGGGGAATATCTCACTGAAAGCCTGGCGAACCAGATGGCCGATTACCTGCCGATTGGCAAGTGCGCAATTGATGCCCGCCTGCATGGCGCCGATATATCGTTTACCGGGTTCTGAGTGGATTGGTGCACAGGCCAACTCGCGATTGGGGATCGGTATTTGTGATGCAAAGCTTGGACTTTTCTTGCTTTTGTGCTTGCTTTTCTTGCTCTTTTTTCGAGAAGGGGGAGCCAGTTCATCAAGGAAGTCTTTGCCGATTTGATGGCCCAATCCGCGAGATCCGCAATGAATTGAAACAACTGCATCGCCTTCCTTGAGTCCAAAGATCAGTGCCTTGTTCTGGTCGAGTATCTTATCCACCCATTGGATTTCAAGATAGTGATTGCCTGAACCAAGTGATCCAACCTGATTGCGAATACGGTCCTTGGCGTGGTTTGAAACGTGTTTGGCCGAAGCCCCTCGCATGAAGCCGCCTTCCTCGATTCGTTTCAGGTCTTCCATGGATCCGAATCCTCGATCGACAGCCCAGGCTGCGCCTCGATAGAGCATTTCATCAAGTTCATCTCCATCCACGAGGAGGTCGCCGCCTTTGCCTACGCCGGATGGGACGGTGTGAAAGAGCTTTTCTGCAAGTTGCTCTTGGTTGGCAAGAATGTCGTCACGGGTCAGGCCGGTAAGTAGGGTGCGCACGCCACATGAAATATCGAATCCAACGCCGCCCATGGAGATGATGCCACCTTTGCTCGGGTCGAATGCTCCTACACCGCCTATGGGAAAGCCGTACCCGGAGTGGGCATCGGGCATGGCATAGGCCGCACCGACTATGCCTGGCAGGCAGGCGACATCACATAGTTGCTTGATAGCGAGTTCGTCCATATCCTGGATGATCTGTTTGCTGGCGTAAATTATGCCGGGAACATGCATGTCACCAGTCATGGGGATATGCCATTCGAATTCGCTGCGTTGGTTGAATGGAGATTTAGTCATGGATTAATATATCGCGAGCGGGGGAGTCGGGCAAGGATTGGTCGAAAAAAAGGGGAGCCTGATGGCTCCCCTTTGTTGTCGTGTGCTGCTTTCCTACAGAGAGTAAAGCATGTCTCCGGGAACGATGTTGATGTCGTTCTTCTGAAGGATTTCGATGCCCTGTTCGGTGCGGTCGAAGCGGAAGATCAGGACAGCACTGTCGCCGCTCTGCTGTACGAAGGCATACATGTATTCCACATTGATACCAGCGTCCTGAAGCATGCTCAGGATGTTGTGCAATCCACCGGGTTTGTCGGGGATCTCAACAGCGACCACAGTTGTGCGGCCAACTGTGAATCCGGCTTCCTTGAGTTTTGCCTTTGCTGTGTCGAAGTCGGACACGATCAAGCGCAGGATGCCGAAATCGGAAGTATCTGCCAGGGACAGGGCGCGAATGTTGACACCGGCCTCAGAGAGGATGCGGGTGACTTCGGCCAGACGACCAGCGCGGTTTTCCAGAAATATGGAGAGTTGATCTACTTTCATTTTCTATTCTCCTAGCTTTTTAGCGATGTTAGGCTTCATTTCTTTTGTCAATGATGCGTTGTGCCTTGCCTTCGGAGCGGGCGATACCCTTGGGTTCGACCAGCTTGACCCTGGCTGTGACACCGAGGAATTCCTTAATATTCTTCATTACCTTCGATTCTACTTGTTGTAAATTCTTAATCTCGTCGGAGAACATTGATTCGTTCACCTCGACCTGTACTTCCAGGGAGTCGAGGTTGCCGTGGCGTTCGACGATGAGCTGGTAATGCGGAGTGAGGCCTTCGGTCTCGATGAGGATAGTCTCGATCTGGGACGGGAAGACGTTGACGCCGCGGATGATCAGCATGTCATCGGAGCGACCGGTGACGCGCTTCATGCGAGCTGTGGTACGACCGCATTTGCACGGTGTGGTGTTCAGCGTGGTTAGGTCGCGCGTGCGATAACGGATGAGCGGAATGCCTTCCTTGGTCAGTGTGGTGAAGACCAGCTCACCTTCTTCACCGGGAGCAACAGGCTCGCCGGATTGAGGGTCGATGGTTTCAGCCAGGAAGTGATCTTCCTGAATGTGCAGTCCGTCCTGAGCATCTTCGCATTCGATGGCAACGCCTGGACCCATGATCTCGGAGAGGCCATAGATGTCGATGGCCTTGATGCCAAGCTTCTTCTCGATTTCGAGACGCATTTCATTGGTCCAGGGTTCGGCTCCGAAGATGCCGATGCGGAGCGGAAGATCCTTGATATCGATACCCATCTCAACGCCTGTTTCAGCCAGGAAGAGGGCGTATGAGGGAGTGCAGCAGATGACGTCGGGAGCGAAGTCTTTCAGCAGCGTGACCTGCCTGCGGGTTGCGCCGCCGGAAATAGGGATAACTGTTGCGCCGAGAGCTTCGCCGCCGTAGTGCGCGCCGAGACCACCGGTGAACAGGCCGTAACCATATGCGTTATGGATGGTGTCTGCAGCGGATGCACCAGCAGCAACGAAAGAGCGGGCCATGAGTTCGCCCCAGTTTTCAATGTCGCGCTTGGTGTAGCCGACCACTGTGGCTGTGCCGGTTGTGCCTGAGGAGGAATGAATGCGGACGATCTGATCCTTGGGTACTGAAAACAGACCGAAGGGGTATTGATCACGCAGGTCCTGCTTCTTGGTGAACGGCAGCAGGGTGATATCCTTGAGGCTTTTGATATCCTGGGGTTTGATGCCTTTCTCGTCGAATTTCTTTTTGTAGAACGGGACGTTGGCGTACACGCGCTCGCACAGGGCCTGGAGACGGCTGAGCTGTATCTTTTCCAGGTCTTCTCTGGGCAGAGTCTCGTTCTTTACATCGTAAATCATGCCTTATTCCTCCTTGAGCGGCCTGAATCGGCCGTATTGATCGAAATAAAAAACCACGGTTTTGGAAGCCCGTGGTTGTCGTTGGCGTCATTCTCGCCATGTCACTTCACGAGCTTCTTAATTGGTGCTCGTAAACAGGAAAGTGCGCGTGGATAGTAGCTTTTTCATAGCCGGAAGATTGCCCCAAGTTCCCCTTTGCGTCAAGACCAATATATATAATAGGTCGATCAGAAAAGGTTTGGGAATGGGAGATAAGATAAGGAAAGCCCCTGCCAGACATGTGGTCGACAGGGGCTTGATTCTGGGTAATTCTATTTGGAATGGCTGTATCCACCGGCCTCGGCTTCGGTCAGCGGGACGGTAACCGGGTTTTTCTTGAAATACTCAAGGCATCGTTGCATGTCGGCCAGCAACAAGTCACCCAGATCGCGGCTGACGCCATGGCGTATCAGAATGCGCATGATTACAAGATCTTCGCGGTTGGCAGGCATGGAGTAGGCTGCAACCTGCCAGCCCCGACTCCGTAGACGGTCGGACAGATCGTACAGCGTAAAGCCATGATCTATTCCTTCCTTAAGCGACCAACTTAGGGCCGGGATGCCGCCCTTACCATCATAAATTATCGAAAATGGTCCCATCTCGTCTATATTTCTGGCAATGCCCTGGGCCGTGTCGTAGCAGGCCTGATGGATTTTGCGATACCCTTCTTTGCCTAGTCGCAGGAAGTTGTAATACTGGGCTACAATCTGGCCGCCGGGCCGGGAAAAGTTCAAAGCAAAACACGGCATGTCTCCGCCCAGATAGTTTACATTGAAAATCAGGTCTTCCGGCAGGTCTTCCTTGTCTCGCCAGACAACCCAGCCAACACCGAGAGGGGACAGGCCGAATTTGTGGCCGGAAGCATTGATTGATTTGACTCGTGGCAGGCGGAAATCCCACTCAAGATCGGGCTCTATGAATGGGGCAAGGAACCCGCCACTAGCTCCATCTACATGAATGGGTATATCCAGTCCGGTTTCCGCTTGCAGTTTGTCGAGCGCATCATTGACTGCTTTCACAGGTTCATACTGGCAGGTAAAGGTCACGCCAAGTGTGGGTACAACACCTATGGTGTTTTCATCGCATCGTTTAATCACTTCCTCGGGGGTCATGATCAGGCGATCCTTTTCCATGGGAATCTCACGCAATTCAATATCCCAGTAGCGGGCGAATTTATGCCAGCAAACCTGTACCGGACCGCAGATGAGGTTCGGCTTGTCCGTAGGTTTTCCCTGTGCTTTCATTCTGTCGCGCCATTTCCACTTCAAAGCCATACCGCCAAGCATGGCAGCCTCACTCGAACCAGTGGTGGAACATCCAAGTGTATTGGCTGCATCGGGTGAATTCCACAGGTCTGCGAGCATGTGCACACACCGTGCTTCCAGCTCTGCAGTTTGCGGATATTCATCTTTGTCGATCATGTTCTTATCAACACATTCATCCATGAGTTTGTGTACTTCCGGCTCTACCCAAGTCTGGCAGAAAGTAGCCAGGTTCTGTCGGGAATTGCCGTCCAGCATCAACTCATCGTGTACTAGCTGGTAGGCGTGTCTGGGGTCATGTTCTTCTGCCGGGAATTTGTATTTGGGCATACGAACAGAGAGGTCTGATGATGCATAAACGTCATCCAGCAGTTGATCCCTAACCGATTCTTTTTTGTGCAGTGCCATGTTCTATATCTCCGTTATTTTAAGTCTAATCGTCAGAATCTTGCTTCCATTCAGGTTTTTTGTAGGCATTGATTAACAAAGGCAGGCCGATGAAAACGATCATGCCGCCGGCAACCAATCCTACATATAATACCGGGTTGCCAACCGGCAGATTTGTTGGTGGAAAGAACCCGACAAGCAGAGCGAAGGTGACACCAAGCAAACCTATGCCAGCAACCACGCACATGCCGATTGTTCCGCCGGGGACTTTGTAGGAGCGAGGCAGATTCGGTTGGGTAAACCGCAGCTTGATGGCTGTCGCATACATGAGGATGTACATGACCAGATAGAGGGTTATGGTCATGGCCGACAGGACGAAGAAGGCGACACTCACGTTGGTCATAATGAAGTAGAGCGATGCCAATACGCTGACTATAACCGCCTGAATGATGAGAATATTTACTTGAATACCGTTCTTGTTCACCTTGGCCATGAAAGGCGGGATTTCGCCCTCATGAGCGGTATGCAATAGACCTCGACTGGGACCACCCACCCAGGACATGACGCCGCCGATGGCTCCAAAGGCCGCCAAAAGCCCGATGACCGGAGTGAGAAAACCTATATGAAAGGTATCGAGTAATTGCTTGAAGGCTTGCATCAGCCCAGCTGTCAGGCTGATTTCTGATGCAGGGATGACCGCGGCGACGGCCAGCGAACCCATGATGAACAAGCCGAAGATAATGGCTGCGGCCAGGAACATGCTCTCGGGAAACTGCTTGGATGGATTTTCAAGGTCGTTGGCGTGGACAGCATGGACTTCAACTCCTGCAAAAAGAAGTATTATTCCAGCTAGAAACGCTACACTTCCCAGGCCGGAGATATGCGGAAACAGGCGCGCGTGCGGTGCTTCGCTAGCCAGTTTTTCGGCAGCCACAAC
>Ga0070728_10002823_pt1 | contig 20469 bp, 12 predicted proteins | sample tdDd471_FD_66723 | JGI IMG/M metagenome (GOLD analysis project Ga0070728, IMG submission 66723) | Marine sediment microbial communities from the Atlantic coast under amendment with organic carbon and nitrate - tdDd47.1 | ecosystem: Environmental > Aquatic > Marine > Coastal > Sediment | place... | reverse complement strand
GCACTCCCATTGTGGGCAGATAAGCCCCTTAGATTATGAACAGGCGTACTATTCAAACCTGTTGGAGGCAGTCGCATAAGTCCCAACCGTTAGGTGTCCGCTTTTCCAAGGGAAGATCATTTGATGATCCTGACGAACTTGAAACACCTTCCGACAACATCTTTGTGACGTTTAAAAGCAGGCTCACGCAAAACTGACAGATGTTTAATGCCGCTGTGATTTCCTTTTGCAACTCCTGTCTGAGAACTTGCTCTGGAGCTTCGACTAGTTTAGGTTTTGCCAGAGCGAGTTCTGAAATTGGAAACCGATTTGCAAGAAGATGTCTGACGGTTTCAATAAAGCATGTTGGAATCTGTGCGATGTTTTTTGAGGTCACTGGTTCCACAGCCCAGTCAAAGCTGTTTGCAACAACTTCGAAATTTGCAGAATCTGAAACAGGATCGGCATAGCAAAATACTTTTGGACTCAAACCGCACTCTTTTAAAATCTGCACGGTGTACTCTGGAGCTTTGTTGATTGGTACTGGCAAATTGCTCGTTTGATTAAATTTGGTTAACTGAGAGTTATTTCGACCTTCTAAATTGTTCACCTTCATTATTTTTCGACCACTCATAATTTCCTCCTTATGTTTTGGTCAATTAGCCTGTCTTGTTTTTGTTTTCACATTAACCAGCTGTCTTTCTCTTTTCGTTTTTCTGTCCTTTAAAAACATAACTGTTCATCCCCCAACAAAGTCTGAATGTATGCCACTGGGTCTTTCTTGATTAACTCTGAAACGAGTACTGCGTGGGCTTTCGATCTGATATCACCTGCCATGTCAGAAATGATTTTCTCGACCTGTTTTAAGACTGATTTGTTTCTGCAAGCAACCACAACCACTGATGCTTTAGCTTGATAGACATCCTTTTCCAGATTCACTTTTTCGTGTGTGGAAGTCATTGCCACTTCAAAGGCGATCAGAGATTCGTTGGTTTTAATAGCAACGTCGATAAACTTTTTATTTTGATGCAACTCAACTTTGGGTTTGAACTGCTTAAAATGGTCAGCGATCAAATACTGATAGAGCCTGTGTTCAGATGGAAGTGCCCGATACATGGGAATGGACATCCATGCAGATGTTATCCCAATATCAAAATGGATCAATCTGTGCTGGTCCTTTTGGTACGATTTTTAAGGCAAAAGATTTTAGAAAAGAAGGCGTACCTATAATATTTCTTCGGCATGTCTCAGCAGGAAAATATCTCACAACAAAACCCGGATTTATGGACAAGGAAAAATGGAAAGAACTTTTTATTCCTTACTCTGTATTCGGTGGAGAACTATTGATTACAAAGCTTGGAGACCCTCCAGGCGTATGTTGCATATATCCAAATGATGTTGGGCCTGCAATGGTTACTCCAGATGTTATCAAGATGAGTGTACTTGAAGAACATGCATTGCCAAGTTTTCTAATGCATTTTCTTAACTCTGATGATGCTAGAAAATTTGCCTTTGGAATTGCATTTGGAGTTACTCGTTTAAGGATGAATCTTTCAATTTTTAAGAATCTAAAAGTGCCATTACCACCAATGGAGGAACAACAAGAAATCGTCCGGCGAGTTGAGAAACTATTTGCATACGCCGACCGTATTTGGCTATGCTGATGATGTTTGGCATGTTGCTAAAAACAAGATAACTGACAAAGAAGTTCCTGATACCAGACTTATGCAAATCGACTATAGTACTCATACTGAAGTACTTGTTGCAAATTTGCTCCTAGGTTCAAATGCTCAAGTAGCTGCAATACTTGAGAAAGGCATATTGAAGGGTTTACATTCATTTAGATGTGTTCTTCAATTAGATCGTAAAAAAGAAATAAAAATATCACCTGAACTAGAAGGCTATCGTGATTGTCTAAAAAGCTGTGCTACTTGTTACGACTATGATGAATATACTGATACCTACATTTACGATTTTCTTGTTGATAATCAGGTGAAAAAGGCATTCAAAAGATTTTGGGATAATAACTCTCTCAAACTCTATTCATCTCTACACAAGTTTGCAATGTTGAACAATTTGATCCTTTCCAAAAAAATCAGAGAAAATTTTGAAGATAACTTCCTGTGTTACATTGATCTCACAGGTTGGCAATTTTTCAACCTCTTCATGACTAATTTCGGGATTCAAATGGGCGTATCTTTGTGTCGTTCTTATGTCAGAATGACCAAGATATCTTTGAACTTCCATCAGGCTGGTTCCGTTCTGCACAAGGTGACTTGCAAAAGTGTGTCTGAGTAAGTGCCAGCTCATTGAAAGTTGCATATTACGGAATCCTTGGCAGTGTTCGCACCAGGCGGAAACCAAGAAATTGATATTTACTATATGGTGGATAGCCTTGACGAGAAGCAGATCGGCAATACCCTGAGCCTTCAAAATAAGAGGAGCAATTTCGTACAACACGGTCAAAACCTACTTCCAGCCCGACAGGATCAATAGTAACATCCAAATTATAGTCGGTTCGATAAACATCCCAATTCCATTCCTTTACGTTACCACTCATGTCATATATACCTCTGCTATTGGGTTGTTTTTGTCCCCCTATCGCATTAAAATGACTACTTGTTTCAGCATAGTACCATCCAATTGACACTAAGTTTGGATCAATAACATTTATATCCAATTCAGTAATTGCCCCATTATAAAAGGCAGTATTAGTTTCTGCGCGAATTGCATATTCCCACTCTGCCTCAGTTGGCAAGCGATAACCTTCACATTCCTGGGGTTTGTTAACACCATTCAAGGAAATGGTTGCAGACCTAATACCTCTTTCATTCAATCTCAAGCAGATAGCATAATAATTTCCTGCACTTAGTGAATTTTCACATTTAACATCTGAAAAACTGTAGCATGGTTTCAATCCTGCATCTATGGACAACATATTTGCATATGCCAAAGCATCGAACCAGGACACATAAGTTGCAGGGTATTCACTACCCTCATCAGGTGTTTGGCTATTAAAGTTTGAATTCCATCCTGTTATAGTTTCAAAATCTCCCTGCGTAGCTTCATATTTATCAATTTCAAAATCATAAGTTAAAGTGACATGATGAAGTTTTTCATCAGTATCTCTTCCAAGCTCTGAAGTGCAATCACCGCCCGCATAATCCTCTGGACATGGATCTTCATCATCCGGGCTTCCCATCCAGAAACTTCCAGCCGAAATCGGCACAAAATCAGGAGTATTGAAGGGTTGGCAATCAGGGTAGCCTCTATAAGTATTTAAACATTTATCGCAGTAATCTCCTTCATATCCTTCAGCGCAGGTGCAAATGTCATCATCACTGTTACATGTGCCGTGATCATTGCATGAATAACTTGTACCACTGCATAGCCCACCACTGCAGGTATCATTGGAGGTGCAAGAATTATCATCATCGCATGAACCACTGTCCAACACGGTCCAGGAATTCCAGGAACTGTTAGAATCACAAGCCTGACAGGAACCGTTGCCTGTGTTTGCTTCAGTTGAACCTCCTGAGTAGCAGGCACCTGAAATATAACAGCCATGATAAGTATCTGTAACAATGCAAACACCATCTATACATGATGAATTTGTGCAACCTAAGTCATCATAACAAGTGTTACTGTCGTCATTTTGTGCAATACAGGTGCCTCCTGCGCAAATATTATCTGTACATGGATTACCATCATCAGTCTGGGCACATACTGTACCATCCATATTACTCCAGTTTCTTGTATCAGCTTGCGGATTACATGCCACGCATCCATCTTGATCCTGGCTGATTCCTTCAGCTATACAAGTATTCTCTATCAAGCATCCGTTTGTAACAGTTTCAACTTCACAAACACCGTCTACACAATGATCATTACTGCAATCAAAACCTAGCTCACAGGAATTAGTATCATCATTTACATCTGTACAACTATGATTGTCACACATCAGATCTGTGCATGGGTTGGCATCTTCGGCATGATCGCTGCACCCGTTTATATCAATGCAATCGGCGCAGATACCCTGATCGCACTGGTCACCTGTTCCACATTCACTTCCCTTTTCAGCATCATTAAATTCACAATTGTTTTGAGCATTACATACACGATCCGAACAAGCAGGATCACGTTCACCCCAGGCAAAATCTGTACATCCTGTGCTATCATAGCAATCAAGACACTCGCCTGCCAGACATTGATCATCAGTACCACAAGCTATACCATCAGCTTCATCATCAAACTCACAGGTGTTTTCAGAACCGCATACACGATCAGAACATTCATCAACACGGCTACCCCATGCCCAATCAGAGCACCCGGAATTGTCATAGCAGTCACGACATTCACCTGCCAAACATTGGTCGCCTGTACCACAGGCCAATCCGTCAGCTTTATCATTAAATTCGCAGGTATTATCCGTTCCACAAACACGACTGGAGCATTCGTCAACACGATCACCCCAGAACATATCTGCACAGCCCGCATCATCATAGCAGTCCATGCATTTACCACTCACACATTGATCATCATCTCCACATAGACTTCCATCATCAACAAACTCATCATCAGGACAGCTATTACTCTGTCCATCACAATATTCGCTAACATCACATGTATCAGCAGCAAGGCGACAGGTGTTGGTTGCAGGTAACACTCTGTCAATGGGACAAAGTGCGGCAAAGCCTGTGCAATATTCTACTGCATCACAAGATCCATCTGCTTCTCGGCATATCGTAGTTTCTTCAAGAAATTCATCATCAGGACAAGCTTTGTTGATACCATCACAAACTTCGTCAACATCGCAAACACCAGCGGAGAAACGACAAATATTTGTTGTAGGCATTACTTTGTCGTTGGGACAATACGCAGCAAAACCTGTACAATATTCTATGGCATCACAAGAATCATCAGCCTCTCGACACACTGTCGTTTCAACAAGAAAGTCATCTGCGGGACATTCAACACTATCACCAGCACAGAACTCGGCCACATCACAAACACCGGCAGATTCGCGACACTCAGTGGTGTCCGCTGCAAAGTTATCAGAGGGGCATTCCAATGCATTACCATCACAAACTTCGGCTAAATCGCATACTCCTTTTGCCTCACGGCATACAATATCTGCATCTGCTGCTATTGGACTCCAGTCATCAGGATTTCTGGCTGGATCACAAACAGCACAAGCGATTTGGGTGCTTTTATCATTTTTTGCAATACAGATGTTATCAATCAGACAACCATCACAATTATTGGATTCCGTGTCACCATCAATTTCGACTTCTACTTCATCAATGTCACCATCAATGTAATCGTCGATATCACCTCTCAGAATGGAATCCGTATCCTCTTCTGAATATTCATTTTCATTTCCATCAACATCGCCAGCAAATTGGATGGATGATTCTCCTGAACAAGACATAATAAAAAACATAAACAAAAAAGATGCTAAACTGACCAGAAGTCTTTGATACATAAAATTCTCCTCAAATTAAAAAAACAAATCTATATATCCAAGTTGTAGTCTAATAATGATATAGATTTCATGTAAGGCTTAAAGATGTTGCATAATTACCACTAAATGCATTACATCAACAAATCTTAATTGCTATTAAGGTTTTAATTCCGACCTTGCTTATGTTTATCTCCGGTGTCTTGTAGTCTTTCGGCCTAAATAGGTAATTTCTTTAGTAATTTCTCATATTGATTGCGCTTTAATCTTTTTGAATGACAGTAAACCGGAATTCCAAGAAAAGTCTCTGATTGACATGTGCCGGATGGTCATCTTCGAATTTATCAAAGCTCAATCTGCCTGAAGGTTTTTATACTACTCATTTGATAGGCTCTACTTGGGGAAGAATTACTTTATGTATCTCATTCAGATATATTCCCATGTGCATTATTGTATTTTAAAATAACCGATAACCACCTGTGTGTTGAATCACAATCCTGCAGATCATCGGGAAGACCTTCCTTTTAAACCTGAGACACTTATCAGCGTTCATATAACTGCTAAATAGTATTTCCAGAAATAACTGTGGAACTTTCACTTTGAAGACTTCTGCATACCGATATTTCAATTATTTTGGTACTATATAGATACTCTGAATTTCATATATATTTCAAATAGTTACACCTAAGGCCCGTGCAATATCTTTCCCCGAACCTTTCTCCCTGTTTAGGAGTTATTATGACCACTATGAGTTGCAGGATAACAGAAAACTCTGGAAATATGACAGTATGAATAATGATTTATTAGCTTAAAGATTAATTTGCTTGTTTAGATACATCGAATTGTTTTACAATCACCATGGGAGGCACTCACTTATTGGACAACTAAGCTACGTGGATTATAAGCAGACTTACTTTCCGGAAGAATTAAAATAAGTATAATGATTCACAAGGCTTAGGTGACCACTTTTCAAATGCACAATAGCTTGGAAAAAATTTAATCTTTCGTGCATTAAAAAATGAAAAATTAGAGGCAATATTGAGGAGCAAACATGGGTTTGGTAAAATCTAGAAACGTTGTTGTTGGGTTGTGGTTGGTTACGTTGGTTCTGCTGGAATTTCTTGTTAGTTGTAACAATACGTCTCAAGACGACAATAAAAACCTCTGTCTGAATGTTACGTGTGGCAATGGAAACTGCTATATGCAAGGCGGAGAAGCATTTTGTTTATGTGATGACGGATATCAAGCAGATGGTTTAAGCTGTGTCAAAGATGCATGCGACCCCGACCCATGTGTATATGGACTGTGCAAAGTTTCAAACGGCAAACCACTTTGCGATTGTGACACTGGTTATACAGGAGAATTCTGCAATCAATGTGAAGCCGGGTATGTTCCGAGAGAAAACCTCTGTGTACCAGGCGACCCCTCTGCTGATCCATGCCTGAATGATCCTTGCGTGTTTGGTGTCTGTTCCGTAGTCGATAGTCTATTGACCTGCACCTGCCACGCTGGATATGATGGCAAATTGTGTGATGCATGTAAAGACGGCTATCATCCCGAAGAACTTGGCTGCAAACCCAACTCGGTCTGTTCTCCCAATCCCTGCTTGCATGGCACATGCCGTGATGATAATGGTAACTCTGCCTGTGAATGCAGTGAAGGTTATGCAGGAGACACATGTAGCGAATGCGATGAAGGTTTCGAACCGGATGGCATCGCCTGCGTGCCCGTCGCTCCTAAAGACCCTTGCGACCCGAATCCATGTCTTGCTTTACCTGATCAAAACCGTACCCAGTGCGTAAACGTTGGCGGGGAAGCGGTTTGTGGTTGCGATAACAATTACCAGCTGGATGAAGAGCAGGACTTGTGTGTTGAATTGACCGACCCCTGCGATCCTAACCCATGTTTGGATCTGGTCGATCAACATCGAAATGTCTGTTCGCCAAACGGACAGGACTATCAATGCTTCTGCGAAGAAGGATTTACTGAAGGCAATGGGGGAGATTGCGAAGAAGATACCACCAGCATTCCCACCCGCGACGCATTTGTCAAAATTCAGTATCAGAGTTCCAGTGCCGGCCCCGTATATGTGCGTGGCGAATTTAATGGTTGGGGAAAATCTCACCCGATGGTTAAGACGGGACAGATATGGGAGATTGAGTTCGCCGATTTGGCAATAGGTGATTACGCCTACAAACTGTATGACGAGTCAAACGATAGCTGGTTCATTGATCCTAATAATCGCTATACCAAATACGCTTCAACCAGTGAAAGTTCGCCAAACTCACGCCTTCGGTTTCCAGATTTCAATAAACCGCTGCTCGTGCTTGATGCAGAACCTGTCGCGGATAATGGAAGCATAAAATTTTCCGTGGCTACTTACTACGGAAAGGGACGTTTTCCACTGGATGCCTCTACTGCAAAGGTATACCGAAATGGCGAATTGGATAACTCGGTGACATTTAGCGAGCAAACTGGCGTATTTACCGTAAATGCAACCGGACTTGCAAACAATAAATACAGCTATACTTTTGAGATCAGTGATACTAATGGCAATGTGGCGAATTCACTATTCGTACCTGTCTGGCTTGAAGATAAAGCTTTTGACTGGCGTGATGCGTCGATGTACTTCATCCTTACCGATCGTTTTGCAAACGGTGATAACTCCAATGATTCTCCTGTAAACCATTCTGGCCTTGACTGGAAAGCCAACTGGCAGGGAGGCGATTTTGCTGGAATTGTCGAGAAATTGAATGATGGCTACTTCGAGTCTTTGGGGGTAAACACCCTCTGGATTTCTTCACCAATAATGAATACACAAGATGCGTTCTGGGGTTCTGACGGGCATATGTATTCCGGCTATCACAGTTATTGGCCGATAGCTACTGGCTGGACTAACGACAATAACCTTGCCGGTGTGCAACCAGTTGATCCTCACTTTGGCGATTTGGATGATTTCAAAGAACTGGTGCAGTTGGCGCATGAGAAGGGGATGCGCGTTATGATGGACTTTGTGGCCAATCATGTTCATAGCGATTCTCCCCTCTATCAGCAGCACTGGCAGGATGCTGAACCGTGGTTCCACTGGAATAACGGAAATCAGGGTGAAGGTTATGTATGTGGCTGGGAACAACCCATCTCCTGCTGGTTCGCCGAGTATTTGCCAGATTTTGAATACAAGAACATGGATGTGGTGAAAGTCGTGATGGATCATGCAATGTGGGTGATTAAAGAAACCAATATTGACGGTTTCCGAATGGATGCAGTAAAACACATGATACTCGATTTCAGCAGCACACTTCGTGCAAGGCTGGATGATGAGATTGATACGACAGACGCAATCAGATTCTACATGGTGGGAGAAACATTTACCGGTGAAAATGGTCATGAAGAACTTGCTCCGTATGTTGACACGACCTTGTTGGATGGGCAATTTGATTTCCCTGTTTTCTGGAAAGCACTGAAGACTCTGGTTAAGGGCGAATCTGATTTATACGAGTTGAAAAACTTTATGGACTTTAACGACAATTACTATGGCTCAGAAGCGATTATGTCAAACTTTATCGGCAACCATGATGTAGAGCGTGCCTTGTCCCACGCGGCTGGGCAAATCTACGGTGACCCCAAAGCACAGGGATGGAACAATCCGCCAGGGGTGCCGGATTATGAATCTCCTTTCAAGAAACTTCGCTTGGCATGGACATTCCTTTTCACGCAGGTAGGAATTCCGCTGATTTACTATGCTGATGAATATGGCATGCCGGGTGCTGGTGATCCAGACAACCGTCGCTTTATGCAATTTGGCAACGATTTGTCACAGTATCAGAAAGACACTTTGGCACATGTAAAGAAACTGGGTTTGATGCGACTTGATGAAAGAGCATTGCGCCGAGGTGATCGGCATACTGTGGTGATTGAATCAGACTACTGGGCATATGTGATGAAGGATGGCAACGAGTCTGTACTTGTTGTTATTAACCGTGGCACAAGTACAAGTAAAAGCTTGTCAATCGGTTCACATGGTTTCAGTAATGGAGAAACACTCTCGGATGTGTTGAGTAATAAATCAGTTACAGTTTCTGGTGGCAATGTGACCGTGCAATTGGGCGAACTTGAATCAGCAGTATTTGTAAGGAACGGCAAATGAAGATGAATAAACCAATCAGAAAGACATTGAATAGTATTTTAGTTGCAATCACTTTAGTTTTGACTATTTCCTGTAGCGGGTCGGAAGACTCTTCAGGGACGGATGAATCAGCTTGTGACGGCGTTAGCTGTTCCAATCATGGTATCTGTGTCATTGATGGAACTGGTCCAATCTGCAACTGCCATAACGGATATCATGCCGAGGCACTTGAATGTCTGGCGGATCTTTGCGACAAAGATAGTTGTTTGTATGGCTATTGCAAAGATCCAGCAAACAGTTCTGAATGCATTTGCAACGATGGATATGATGGTTTGGATTGCAGTAAATGTGCAGATAATTATCATTGGCAAAACCTCGTCTGTGTGGCTGATGACCCGTCATTAAATCCCTGTCTGCCGAACCCTTGTAAAAACGAAGGTTCTTGCACAATCGTGGGAGATGGATTCTCCTGCTATTGTGATTACCATTTCGATGGTGACACCTGTGAAGAATGCGCGACTGGTTTTGCCGGAGATGATTGTCAGTCATGTGCCGAAGGCTATCACGTTGAAGCAGATGAGTGCGTCCAGAACAGTCCGTGCAATCCAGACCCATGCGCCCACGGCGAATGTTCTGAAGTTGGCGGAAATGCTGTCTGCGATTGCGAAACAGGCTATGAGGGACTTTTCTGTGATCGCTGTGAAAGAGGTTACGTAATGGATGGGCTGGTTTGTGTGCCGGAAGATCCACAGGACCCTTGTATTCCCAACCCATGCTCGGAACAAACTCACATCGACAACCATCAAACCTTATGCGAAAACGACAACGGGACCGCGGTCTGCAACTGTGAAGCCGGTTATCATGAAGAAGGTGAAAGCTGTGTGGAAGATGTGACTTGCGATCCTGCAACTACCTGTTCAGGACACGGCGAGTGTAAAGAAGAAGGCAGTCTGGAATGTATTTGCAACGAAGGCTATGCAGGCAACAACTGTGACTCTTGCGATGAGGGCTACTTATGGGAAAACGATGTCTGCATTTTAGATCCGACCGATCCCTGCACTGATGTCGAGTGCAACGAACCCAATCGTGGCAAATGTGTGGTAGTTGATGATGACTCATACACTTGCCAATGTGACGACGGACATACCGATATTGCCGGAGTCTGTGCCGCGGATTGTGATGTGGATGCCAGTTTGTGTGACTTGGCCAACCCGTCCTTCGGGACACTGGTTTCAGCAAATGGACATAGCGCGGTTGTGGTCGACCTCGATCAGAGAAAAGCCTCAGGATTATTCGAGCATCCATATAAAACATGGGGTAAAAATGAATTTGGACAAATTGCCCATACTCGCAACCTGCTCTTTGACAGTTACCTGGGAGTGCGTATAAATGGTACAGGCACATGGTTGAATACGGTAAATCTTGACTATGCCGGATACTACAATCAGGAAGGAATCCCACATCTGGTACAAAACGTCGGAGACATTCGTATTGAAACCTATCTCTATGCACCATACGAAATGCCGATTCCAGCTTTGATGATGCTGGGTAAAATTACCAACACCGGAACTCAGAACAAAGAAGTGTCTGCCTATACCTTGCACAACTACCATCTTGGCTATACAGATGATAATGCAAGCGAAACGGGTGTTGTACCTGATGACAAGGACGAACAAATTGTATACGATGCTGCAACAGGTGCCTATAAAGAAACTGGCCCTGGCGGTGCTCTGGTGCATTTCCCGATTGGCGACATGAGTTACTATGGAGCAGGTGCCGATGGAGACAGCAATCCCTGGAAACGTTTAACAAACGGTGAAAACCTGGGCAATGAAACCGATACGGCCACTGGTGACGGTCGAGTATGCGGGTATCAGAAAGGTGACAAAACTCTTGCACCGGGAGAAAGCATGTGGATCGGTGTTGTTACGGGGCTTGATCGAAGTGGTAACCCGGCAACGCTGCTGAATAATCTAAACTCGAAATTTTCCAGCAAAACCCCCGAACAGGTACTTGAAGGGGCTGTCACGGAATGGGAAAACTGGCGTAAGGCAATGCCAGAAAATCTCTCGCCCGCAGAAGCATGGGTCTATCGTGTATCTGAAGCGGTGCTGCGAATGGGACAGGTGCTGGAGACCTCAAATAATTCCCATGGACAAATACTGGCATCGCTTCCACCGGGAATCTGGTCAATTTCATGGGTGCGCGATATGAGTTATTCTATATCAGCTCTTATTCGTTCAGGTCATTACACAGAAGCCGCCAATGCTATCAAATTCATGCTAAATGCAAACAGCAATACATACAATTCTGAAGTTGGGCTGGATTACCAAATCAGCGTTTGTCGTTACTACGGCAACGGAACAGAAGAATCTGATCATGATTACAATGGCCCGAACATTGAGTACGACGGCTTTGGCCTGTTCTTGTGGGTTTTGGGCGAGTATATCGATGCTACCGATGACACGACTATTCTTGATACTTACTGGGCAACGATTCGAGACAAAGTTGCCGGGTCACTGGTCGGGCTTATTGATGACAATGGTATGATTCAGGCGGACAGTTCAATCTGGGAAGTTCACTGGAACGGACAGCAAAAGCAGTTTAACTATACCTCGTTGGCAGCTGTGCGAGGGTTGTGTGAGGCCGCCAAAATGGCTGATACCAAATCAGACAGTATAAATCGGGATCTCTACAAGCAGAAAGCAACAAGTATCCAAAGCGCAATCAAAACCAACGCCTTGGACAATGGTTTTCTTGTACAAAGTGTCGAGGAATATGTGGCTGATAGCGGTTATGTAGATGCAGCAGTGGTGGATGCTTTCAACTGGGGCGTATTCAATCCTCAAGGAACAATTGCGGATACGACCCATGCCACCTTTGACTCGAACCTGAAAGCCGCACATGGTAAAGGCTACTTCCGAAATGATGATGGTGGCGAATACGACTCTAAAGAATGGGTGTTTGTGGACATGCGTATTGCTTCTGCCTTGAGAGCAGGAGGAGAAGACGCCAAAGCCAATACCCTGATAGATTGGATAACTGCTCAGGCCATCAACAACATGGGGATGATAGCCGAATTGCATAGCCCTACAACTGCGGCTTACGATGGGGCAATCCCAATGGTCGGCTTTGGCGCAGGAGCATATATCATTAACCTCTGGATGCGTGCAGAGGGCGTAACGGTTGAACCGGCCTGCTGGGATAGCTGGCAGGAGTAAACATGTTACGCTGGGCTTATACAACCATTGTTCTGGGATGTTTGGTGTTTGCAAGTTGCTCATCTGAGGAAGGTGAGGAACTATCACTAAATCCAACAATGAACTGTAAAGCTTGTTTTGAATACAATAATTCTACTGAAGATTCAGTTTTTGTAATTGGTGATTTCAATAACTGGAACAAAGAAGGATACAGGTTGAATCTGAATACTGCTACAAACAAGCTTGAGCTTTCAGTCCCGCTTGGCGGTGGAGACTACGCCTATCGCTTTGTCGTGGGTGATGAAGAAGTACTTGATTCATCAAATCCTCTCACCACTTATGACCGCAACAATACCGAACAGAGCTGGCTAATACAGCCCGACTGTACTATACCTGCTTTGCAAGTTGCTTCTATTAAAAATGCTGATAATGAATTTGAGGCGAGCATCCAGTTTGTTGCAGCCGATGGGGGAGTGGAATGCGATCCGGATTCGATTGAGATTCAGATTGAACCGGAAACTGAATACAAATATTCATACGATACCAATTCAAATGTAATTTTACTTTCTGTCAGTGCTGAAAAAGGAAAGTATGTGTTTAGTGTTACCGCAAAAGACAAATCGGGAACATCAACCGAAACGCTGAGGCTTCCATTCTGGCTGGCAGAAACTAAGTTCAACTGGTCAGATGCTATTGTTTATCAAATTGTGACAGATCGCTTTCGCAAGGGGAGTGGAGATTTAACAAGCGATGCAGCAATCACGTACAGAATGGGTGGTGACTTTGCTGGCATTGTGGACGCTATAAAAGACGGCTATTTTAAACGCCTAGCTGTAAATACCCTGTGGATATCACCAGCCTATACCAATGTGGATGGCTTATGGCAGGGTTTTGATGGAAGAGAGTATGAGTCTTATCATGGCTACTGGCCCATTGCCCCACGTGAGGTTGATCAACGCTGGGGTGGATACGACTCATTGAAAGAATTAGTGAAAACAGCGCACTCCAATCAGATGCGAGTCATTCTGGATGTAGTGCCAAACCATGTACATAAAGAACATCCATACTTTACCGACAATCGTTACGACTGGTTCAACTACCCGCAAGGGGATTGTATTTGCGGGCGTGAATGCAGTTGGGGAACAGATATAGAAACCTGCTGGTTTACAGATTATTTACCCGACCTCGACCTTAGAAAATCTAACGTTATGAAGACCATGGTTGATGATAGCTTGTGGTGGTTAACAGAGTTCAATCTTGATGGTCTACGTGTAGATGCCGTCGCCATGATGCCACGAAGTGTGACACGCTATATGAGACACAGAGCCGACATCCTTGCTGCTTATGGTGGTGAGCATGTCTATCTGATTGGAGAAACCTTCACTGGTGCTAATGGTCGCCCAACCATTCGACAGTCGCTTGGCCCATATGGCTTGTCTGCTCAATTCGATTTCCCGCTGATGTGGTCCATCAGAAGTACAATTGCCGAGGGTAATGGTTCTATGAGCGACTTGCTTGTTGAGGCTGACAAAAGCATTGAAAGCTGGAAAGGCTCTGGATCAATAATGGGAATGATTACGGGTAATCACGATGTTCCCAGAATTTTGTCCGTAGCAAACGGTGATGATGTGGGTGATGTTTTCTCGCCACCTGAAAAGCCTGATTCGATTCTGCCGTACAAAAAATTATTGCTGAGTCATGCATTCGCGTTTTCACAGCCCGGCGCACCAATTATTTATTACGGTGACGAATATGGTATGCCCGGTGCAGGTGATCCCGATAATCGCAGGGCCATGATATTTGAAGACGACTGGAATCAATATGAAACCTGGCTGGCAGAGCGTGTATCTATGCTATCAATGATTCGGCATGAGGTTTCAGCTATGCGATATGGAACACGCATAGACCTCGTAAAAGAGAAAGATGTGATTGTGTTTGCACTGCAAGACAATGAGAGCACAACAATTATGGCATTGTCACGCGCCGAAACTGCCCAACATGTAAGTTTTGACAATGAAATCGGAACGGCAATTGTTGGAGGAAATTACTATAAAGATTGCTTTGGAAGTATTATTAAAACAGATAACAACAAAGTTTCGTTTGTAATGGAACCTGTTAGCATGGTGTTGATAACCGAGAGTGAGGTTTGTGATGAGATCGAGCAGACGCTTGGTACGAATTTCCTGCAATAAGCTGGTTGTACTTGTCTTTATTTCGTTGTGCCTGTTTGCATGTGCAGACAGTGGCGATAGTAAGTTTAATCCAGATCCCTATGTACCAGGAGATGAAGACGACTCTGGTGACGAAGATGAATTTAACCCGACCGATGGCGATGAAGATGACGTGTGTAGTGGTTACGGTTACGGTGGAGAATGTCCATCAAACGATGGACTTGACTGCGACGACGACCCATGTGTCTTTGGGTCGTGTGTGAAGAAAAATGGAGAAGGTGTTTGCGAGTGCTGGGATGGTTATACTGGTGAAACATGTGCGACATGCGCCGTAGGCTATGTAGTTCAAGGATTGCGCTGTGTCAAAGAAGATATCTGCGGCAACTTTAATTGTCTGTATGGAACCTGTATCGAAATAAACGGTCAACCAGTGTGTGACTGCTACGACGGATATAGTGGAACATTGTGTGACGAATGCGCTGATGGCTATGTACCAGAGAACCTGCGCTGTGTACCAAAAAACTAAACGAATATTTACAAGACTAATCGGGTGAATAAATGAAACATCAAATACTTGCCACGTGGTTATTTACATGCTTTTTGCTATGGAGCAGCCAGGCGATTGTAAATGCAGAGGAAACAACAACTTCTCAGGAACAAAGGCCTGTGGCTCTTGAGAATAAGCTTGAGGGCGAACAAACAGATTCCACAAAAATGGAATTGTTTCAAAAGCAAATTGACCTACTTCAGTCTCAACTTGATGAAATGAAGGAATCCAAACAACAAGCAGATCCTGAACAGGACGAAAGCGACATGGACGAAGCACTTGATAACACTAGCCCAGACCCTCGCGCCCAAGACGGATTTTCGTTTGGCACCTATGGACGTATTCAGGGTAGCTTTAACAAAGATAAGCAGCCAGGTAAAAGCAGCAATGTAGTATCCCATGGTTCACGTCTGATGGAAGGGCCGTATCTGGAGCTGGACTTTAAGTACAGCATCCATACTGATGATGGTTTTGGTGTGAAGGTTTTGGCTACATTAGCCTTCTTTGAAGAATTTTTCCATTTCAATGCAGACACCTATCAGGCAATCGGAATTCGTAATCTTTACGCCATGGCAGAAAACATTATTCCAGATGTTAATTTAAAATTGTGGGTCGGGTCACGCATGTATCGAGGTGATGACATCTACCTGCTGGACTTTTGGCCTCTCGATAATCTCAATACAATTGGTGGTGGCGTTCAATGGGATGGTTACAACCTGAGGCTCAAAGCACATGTAGGCGTAAACCGTTTGATGAACAGCTACCAATTCAACTCAATCGAAGTACCCAGTGCCTACGGATCAGACGAGATGGTGATTATGGATCGCCAAAGGATTATCTCATCATTCAAGGCAACATATTTTTTGCATAAATTTGCAAACGACTTGAGCATGAAATTTTCACTGTATGGCGAATATCATCACCTGCCAAGTGGCAACTACCGTTACTCTGATGAAGATGCAGAGTACTTTGAGCAGTATGGTCTGAAAATTACTCCGGGTACAGACATGGAACAACCGAAAGACTCCGGCGGTGTGGTGGGTGCCCAAATCGGTTTGTGGGGCTTTGCTGAAAATGCACACTTAAATCTGTTTGTCCGATATGCCTGGGATCTGGCGGCCTATGGCGAATGGGGAGTTCCTTTCGGCGTAAACCTTGATCGCACGGCAAAAGGAGCCAAAGAGCTGGTAACTGCCTTGTCATTTAACTGGGAAAGCTACTGGGTTGGAATGATGGCAGGTTGGTACGGTCGCTATTTTGAAGATGCAGACCAAAACACCTATGACTTTGACGACTACTGGGAAGGAATCACAGTTGTGCGACCCGCGATATTTGTTACGCGCCATTTCCACCAGTTGTTTGAAATTTCGCACCAATGGAAATATCCGCATGGACTGGGGCCAAACGAAGATACACACCTTATTCCACAGGTGTGGCAGATGTCCGTAATTCCAACCTTGTCACTTGATAAAGGTATGTACAAGCGACCTCAGTTTCGTCTGGTGTATACAGCCAGCTACTTAAACTATGCCGCACGAAACCTTTATCCAACCTTTGACAAACGTCGGGATGAGGCATGGCAACACTATATAGGGTTGCAGGTTGAGTGGTGGCTGGATAGTGCGAGTTATGAATAAACTGTGTGATTGGAGATCAAAGCGATGAAAACATATATTACAGGCCTGACCATTCTCTGGATTACATTATTTTTAGCAAGCTGCGTGAATCCGAATGATGCGACTAAATTGGTACCGGTAAACATCGAGGACTGGCGAGACGAAGTGATCTATCAAGTAATAATAGACCGCTTTGCCAATGGCGATCTTAACAACGATTACAACGTTGATCGGAGCGCACCGGCAGCCTATCACGGTGGTGATTATCAGGGACTGATCGACAATCTGGATTACTTGCAAAACCTTGGCATTACAGCGCTCTGGATTTCTCCTGTAGTTAAAAACGTAGAGGAAGATGCTGGAGTAGATGGCTATCATGGCTATTGGACACAAAATTTTGTGGAGGTGAACCGCCACTTTGGAGATATGGCCAAACTACGAGAGTTAGTCAATACCTGTCATGATCGTGGTATGAAAGTAATCCTCGATATTGTCACCAACCATGTGGGTCAACTGTTTTATTATGATATTAACCAAAATGGTGTACCTAATGAAGTTCTGATCGGAAGTGGCGACCAGTCTTCCATTGACCGCACAACTGAATGGGACCCTGATTTCGAAAGTCGTGGCGTACAGGCTTTTACGTCTTTTGGAGCATCCGGGCTTGCGCCCATCACCTGGGTATGGAGCCCTGAAATTAACCGGGTGCCTCCGCAGCCTGCCATATTTGCGAATCCAGACTGGTATAATCGTAAAGGCCGTGTATTTGTGTGGGGTAACGAGGCTGAGGTTTGTGGAAAACTGGATGATTGCGTGGCAGGGAGCTGGAATAACATGTGTCAGGAATTTCAGGATTCCTGCCAGTCATATGGCATCCCTGCTGAGGAAAGAAGTGATACAACTTGTCAGAGCAACTATCCAACCTGCAAAGAGTATATGCGCTTTCAGGAAATTAAGGGCGATTTTCCAGGCGGACTTAAGGATATAAATACTGAGTTACCGGAAGTTCAGCAGGCAATGGTGGATGTGTTTTCCTACTGGATCGAAAACGCCGGTTTTGATGGCTTTCGCATTGATACGGTGAAACATGTTGAGCATAGCTTCTGGGAGTATTTTTGCAGGGAAATCAGAAAACGTGCGATCTATTCGGGCAAGGATAACTGGTTCATGTTTGGTGAAGCCTTTGACGGCGATGATAAATTGATTGCCAGCTATACAGCAAAAGATCAACTTGATTCAGTATTTTACTTTTCACAAAAATTCCAGGCCTTTGATTCTGTCTTTAAATACAACGGGGCAACCCGTAACATCTATAATCTGTGGTCCAACAGACTGCCGGATGGTTTTGATATGGACAGCAATACCGATGGCGGTGCGCGTATTAAACCTGATACATTCGAGAAATACTACAATCTGGAATCGCAACCAAATGGCCCGAAAGCCTATACCGGCAGACGCTTGCGTCCATATGAAATGCTGGTCAACTTTATCGACAACCATGATGTTCCCCGTTTTTTATACATCGGCGATGGCGACCAACAGATGCGCTGTATGCCAAATGACGGCATCTGTACCGGTGAGAAATGTATGAACGCTGACTGGGAAAGCAGTAACATCTGCCAAACAGAAAATGAAAACTTCCGCTGTAATTGTGACATCAAGGGTTTACATGCTGCCCTCGGTTTGCAATTCACCATGGACGGTATCCCCTGTGTCTTCTATGGCACCGAGCAAAATTTCAATGGAGGCAATGATCCCTCAAACCGTGAAGACCTCTGGGTAAGTGGATACGATCAGCAAAATGTAACCTATCAATGGGTGAAAAAACTGGCCGCAATTCGTGAGCAAAATGCTCCACTGAGACGGGGACGCATGGTGATTACATGGTCTAGCAACAATACCGCAGCCCAGCAGGATGCAGGCATCTTTGCCTTTGAGAGACAGCTAATCAATGCGGATGCGGATAACCTCAATCCGGCTGAAGTTAAAAACAGCGATATTGAGGACAGGGTGCTTGTGGTGATTAACAGCAGTCGCAGCAAGATCAGTTCTACAAGCGAGTCTGACACCGGAGGTCAGGATATGCTGACCACATTCTCATCCGGTACCAGATTGTATAATGTATTGAGCGACAATGAAGCACCGATAGTCGTTGACAACAATCAGCGTGTTGCGGTTAGCGTTGATCCCCTTTCAATTAAAATTCTTGTAGCGCGCTAAAGAGGACTTGATGGCAACCATAAAATTGAATGGATTAAAAAAGACCTACGGCAAAGATGTTCATATCCTCAAGGGAATAGATGTAGAGATAAAGGATGGTGAATTCCTCGTACTGGTCGGGCCAAGCGGATGTGGCAAATCAACCTTATTGCGTTGTATTGCTGGTCTGGAGGAAATCACTGGTGGCGACTTGTATATTGATGACAAGCTGGTCAACAATGTTGCACCAAAAGATCGTGATTTGGCGATGGTGTTTCAGTCCTATGCCTTATACCCGCATTTGACGGTTAGAGAGAATATGGGGTTTTCACTTCAGATTCAAAAACGACCCAAAGCTGAAATCATTGAGCGTGTGGATGCTGCGGCCAAAATGCTTGGCTTAACCGATCTTCTTGAACGCTTGCCCAAACAGTTGTCAGGCGGGCAGCGTCAGCGTGTAGCTATTGGCCGGGCAATCGTGCGCAAACCCAAGGTGTTTTTGTTTGACGAGCCCTTATCCAATCTGGACGCTAATTTGCGTGCACAAATGCGAGTAGAGTTGAAAAAACTCCACCAAAAGCTGGGTGTCACCATGATTTACGTCACTCATGATCAGATTGAGGCTATGACTCTTGCCGATAGAATTTGTGTACTGGAAGGTGGCTGGGCAAGGCAGGTAGATTCGCCACTCAACTTGTATGATAAACCCAATAGCAAGTTCGTAGCCGAATTTATCGGCTCACCTCCAATGAACTTTATGGATATCACATCAATCGAAAACGGAATGATGTTTGGTGAAAACATGCAAATGCCACTTCCTGAAGGGATGAATGAATCTCAATTGGGGGATGGTGTAATTATAGGTATTCGTCCTCACGAGCTTAATCTGGATGATGATGGAGATGGCTATGTGGAAGCAGAGATTGATGTCGTAGAAACTGTAGGCTGGGATTTACATTTACATGCACGTATTGGCGAAAAAAAGATAATTGCGCAGGTTGAAGCAGAAAAAGCAAGAGGCTTGAAACCGGGCGAAACGTGCCGGTTTAGAGTAGATAGTAAAAAAGTGAAACTCTTTAACAAAAAGAGTGAACGTGCAATCATGAAGTCGGAGTGAGGCATGTCAATATTTCGACTTACAACATGTTGCCTTTTGCTGGCACTGTTTTT
>Ga0070728_10002821_pt1 | contig 20472 bp, 18 predicted proteins | sample tdDd471_FD_66723 | JGI IMG/M metagenome (GOLD analysis project Ga0070728, IMG submission 66723) | Marine sediment microbial communities from the Atlantic coast under amendment with organic carbon and nitrate - tdDd47.1 | ecosystem: Environmental > Aquatic > Marine > Coastal > Sediment | place... | reverse complement strand
GGCGGGGTCGGTAAAACCACCACGGCCATCAATTTGGGTACCGCGTTGGCTGCGGTCAAAAAACGGGTCATGATCATCGATCTGGACCCGCAGGGCAATGCAAGCACCGGGCTGGGGATTGAGCGTCGTGAGCGGGAACTCAATTCCTATCAGGTTTTGATCGGTGAGGCTCAGGTCTCCGAGGCGATCCTGAAGACCAACGTGCCCAATTTGGATGTGATTCCTTCAGGCGTCGATCTTTCCGGCGCGGAGATTGAGCTGGTCGACCTTGAAGATCGGGAGTTTTGCTTAAAGCAGACCTTGGAAGAGGGTGTTGAGGGCTATGATTACATTTTGATTGATTGTCCTCCGGCCTTGGGGCTTCTGACGATTAACTCACTGGTTGCCGCCGATGCGGTCTTAGTGCCTTTGCAGTGTGAGTTTTTTGCCCTGGAAGGGGTGAGTCACTTGATCAAAACCATCGAGCGGGTACGTCAGGTGTTCAATCCCAAACTGGAGATCCAGGGGATTGTGCTGACCATGTTCGATAAGCGCAATAATCTCTCCGACGCCGTTGCCAGCGATGTTCGTGAATATTTCGGCGAAAAGGTCTATACGACGGTTATTCCGCGCAATGTCCGGGTTTCCGAAGCGCCCTCGCATGGCAAGCCGGTTTTGCTTTACGATCTTAAGTGTCCGGGGTCGCAGGCCTATCTGCATTTGGCCAGCGAGGTTCTGCGTCGTGAGCGGGGGGTTGCAGCCTAATGGCCGAAGCAAAAAAGCGTAAAAACCTGGGGCGGGGGCTTTCTTCGCTGCTGGGAGATGAGCAATCCGATGATTTCAGCCAGCTCGATCAGGTGCGGCAATACAAAACCGTTCCTATCGAGCATCTTTCGCCGGGGCGTTATCAGCCGCGCCAGCATATGGATCAGGAGCTGATCGACGATCTGGCGGCCTCGATCAAGGATAAGGGTGTTCTGCAGCCTATTTTGGTGCGCCGTTTGGCGGAAAATGCCGAGACACCGTTTGAGATCATTGCCGGTGAGCGGCGTTGGCGGGCCTCCCAGTTGGCCCAGCTACATGAAGTTCCTATTATTATCAAGGACTTGGACGATCAGTCTGCCTTTGAGATTGCACTGATTGAAAACCTTCAGCGGGAAGACCTCTCGCCGCTTGAAGAGGCCGAAGCTTACCGGCGTCTGATGGAAGAGTTCGACCACACCCAGGAAGTCCTGGCGAAGTCGGTCGGGAAAAGCCGCAGCCATGTGGCGAATACCATGCGCCTCTTGGGCTTACCAGATCCTGTTAAGTCAATGCTTGAGGATGGGTCTCTAAGTGCCGGTCATGCAAGGGCTTTGCTCAAGGCGACCGATCCGGTGGCTTTGGCGCGCCAGGTGGCGAAAAAGGGCCTCAATGTGCGCCAAACCGAGGCCTTGGTTAATAAGCCGGATACGCCGAAAGCCGCAGTTTCCAGCAGGGTTCCGGCTGAAAAGGATGCCGACACCATTGCCTTGGAGCGGGATTTAACCAATGCCTTAGGCTTGAAAGTTGAGATCAAGGATAAGGGGCGGGGCGGGCAGTTGGTCTTGCATTATGGCACGCTGGAACAGCTCGATGATATTTTGCATCGGTTGAGTCAGGGTGAAGGCAGTGCCGACCAAGACTTGGACGATCTTCCCGAGCCCTTGGAGATTGAGGGCGTCGAGGAAGATTTGGCCGATTTGGAGGCGGGTCTTGAGGGGTTGACCGAAGAAGACCTGGCTGATGCTGGCGGGTTTGATGAAGGGTCTTCGCTGGAAATTTCAGATGACGATTTAGCCGCCATGGCTTCGGAGAGTGAAAGCGTCTTGGATGAGGATATTCTGGATGATTCCGAGGACGAAATAATCGAGGCTGCAGATACGGGAGAGGTTGCTGAAGCCTTGGAAAAGGTCTTGAGCGAATAGCCGCTTTTGTTTGTTTTTATAGAAGAGGGGGTGCTGTTTAGTAGCCCCTCTTTTTTTGTTTAGCGAGCCTTTGCCGCTTGGGCGATACGGATCAATGTTCGGCCGCAAATGGCCTCGGCCGGATTGCCGGTTACTTTGCAATCAAGTTCGGCCTCGGTGAGAAAACCCAGGGCTGTTTCAAGCTTGCTGGGCGGCCAGCGATGGACCTGGGCCTTGAAGGCGTCCGCCACTTTAAAGAACAGAGGCGGGCGCAATTTTTTCATGGCCTGCTCTAAACCAACACCCTCAGATACGTAACCAGAGACAAGATGCAACTTCTGGAAGTGTCGAGAGACGGAGCGGAGTACGGTTATCGGTTGATTTCCTTCCTCCAGGGCGCGTGAGAGAGCCTTTTCCAGGCCCTTTTGGTCGCCATTTGCCGCTGTTTGGGCGACTTCATCAAGAGAAAAGCCGCTGTTTTCACCGGTACAGGCCTTGGCGTCGTGCAGACTGACGGATCCTTGCCCACCTTTATAAAGGACAATCTTGTCGAGCTCTGATCGGGTTAACCGGCGATCGGCTCCGAGTTGCTCAATAAGAAAAGAACGGGCGTCCGGCTCGACCGTCAATCCGGCAGCACCCAGGGTTTCGGTAATCACTTGCCCGAGGGAGCGTCCGTCGTCGGCATAGCAGGGGAGGGCCGCCAGATTGTTTTCTTTTTCGAACAGCTTACGAAGGGATGAGCGTGGTCCCAGTTCGCCGCCCTCGACAATGATCAGCGCATCGCCCACCGGGTGTTCGGCGAACTCGGCGAGAAGTTTGGCCAGCGAGTCTCCTGCATTGCCAATCCGCACCGCTCGACGCCCTCCGACAAAAGAGATGGCGGCGGCTTCATCGGCCAGAAGGGCGGGGTCCTTGCGCAGGGTTTCGCTGGCTAGGTCGACCACGTTGAATGGATCAGGCGGGTCCCCAGCGGCAAATTTGGTCAGCGCTTCCATTCTTTCCCGAACAAGCCCGGTGTCGGGTCCATAAACAAGAACCGCCCGGACCTGTGGATCGGGTGATTTTACAAAACCGTCGGCTTGGCGGGCGTTTATCTTCACTGAGGCCAGTCATATCGCTTTTTAACCGTCGGCTCATGTTTGGGCTTGGACGGGTTGAGCAGGTATGCCGCAATACGTGTTTTGATATCTTCGGCAAGCAGCTTAACGGCTTTCTGGCGGGCATCTCGCTCTGCGGCGAGTTTATAGGGAGCAGAATCGATAACGTCATAGCTTGATGTCGATTTCGACGTTCCCGAAAGCAGGGTTTCACGGCTTTCTAAGTCAAAAAGTTTGAAGCCCGCTGTGAGACGTAAGTCTGCGTTGGTGGTGGTTTCGTCTTCCCGCTTCAATCGCTCATTGATCGATTCATTAAGCGTTGTCGTGAGGCGGTAGCGTGGAGTTGCCGGTTCGCCTTTCGGATTCATCAGAGTGAGCAGGCGGTTGCGCAGCATCTGGCCCCGGCGGTCCTCAATGGTGTCTACCTGCACCGCCGCCAATGCCTGGAGGGTCGGCGCGGTGCTGTGCTTGCCGTAAAGAGGACGGTAGCCACAGCCGGCTAAGATCCCGATAACCAGAAGAGGGGCAAGAAGCCTAAACCACCACATTGACAATCCTATTTGGCACGACGATGACCTTGCGAACTTCCTTATCCTCAATTGCAGTTACGACATTAGGCAGGGCCAGGGCCATCTCTTCAAGAGTTTTATTGTCGCAATCGCGGGGCGCTTCGAGGGTTCCCCGTAGCTTGCCTTTGACCTGAACGGCGATGGTGACGGTATCTTCAACCAATAAGCTTTCATCGGCTTGCGGCCAGGAAACCTCGGTTAAGGACCGACCATGTCCCAATTGCCGCCAGAGTTCTTCCGCCAGATGAGGCATCATCGGCTCGATCATCCGAATAACGGCTTCATAGACCTCCCTCAATACCCAGCCGTATCCCTGCTCATCACCCTTTAGATCGGCTGCGGCGTTGGTCAACTCGCGAATGCGGGCGACGGCCTTGTTGAAATGAAAGGTATCGAGATCGGCGGTTACTGCATGGATGGTCTGGTGCAGTTGGCGGTGGGCCTTCTCGCAGGCCCGGTCAAGTTTCTCAGGCCTTGGCTCTCCATGATCTGCCAAAGGAGCCTTGGGTTCGGTGATCATCCGCCATAAACGGTTGCTATAACGCCAGGCTCCTTCGACGCCGGAATCGGTCCAGTCCAGGTCCCGCTCGGGCGGGCTGTCGGAAAGCATGAACAGCCGCGCCGTATCGGCCCCATAGGTGTCGATAATCAGTTCAGGATCGACAACGTTTTTCTTGGACTTGCTCATCTTTTCCGAACGTCCAATGGTCACCGGCCTGCCGCTATTCTTGTCGACGGGTTCGCCCTTGTCATTGGCAATAACATCGTCAGGAAGCAGCCAGTTCCCGTCAGAGTCCCGATAGGTTTCGTGGCAAATCATCCCCTGGGTCAAAAGACCGGCAAAGGGCTCCTTGACGGAAATTTTTCCGAGCCGCTCCATGGCCCGCATGAAGAAACGGGAGTAGAGCAGATGAAGGACCGCGTGTTCGATACCGCCGATATACTGATCGACCGGCATTAAGCGGTCGGCCAGCTTGCGGTCCCAGGCTTCATCGGCGCGGGGTGAACAGAAGCGGGCGAAATACCAGGATGATTCCATAAAGGTATCGAAAGTATCGGTTTCCCGCCGGGCGGCCTTTCCGCATTTCGGACATTTTGCGTCTTTCCATGTCGGGTGCCGATCAAGCGGGTTGCCCGGTTTGTCGAAGTCGACGTCCTCTGGCAGTTCGACAGGGAGCTGATCTTTGGGGACCGGAACGATGCCGCAATCGTCACAATGGATCACCGGGACGGGCGCGCCCCAGTAGCGCTGGCGGGAAACGCCCCAATCCCTAAGCCTGAAATTGATTTCACTATTGCCCGATCCGATTTCCTCCAAACGGTCGATCATCGTCCGCTTGGCTTCGACAACGCCCATCCCATCGAGGAACCGGGAATTGATCATGACGCCATCTTCGACGAAGGCTTCGTTTTCGACCTCAAAGCTTGCCGGGTCGGCGTCTTTGGGCGCAACGACGGGCGTAACCTTCAAATCATACTTGCGAGCGAAGTCCAAGTCGCGCTGATCGTGGGCCGGACAACCGAAAATAGCCCCTGTGCCGTACTCCATCAGGACGAAGTTCGCGACATAGATCGGCACGTCAAAGTCGAGCAGCTTGTGGGAAACGGTCAGGCCCGTATCGAAGCCCATTTTTTCGGCCGTTTCGATTTCCGCTTCGCTGGTGCCCATACGATTGCAGTCTTCGATAAAGGCCTGCAGTTCCGGATTGTCTTCCGCCAGCTCCAAACTCAAGGGATGGTTGGCGGAGATGGCGCAGAATGAGGCGCCGAATAGGGTATCCGGCCGGGTAGTGAAGACTTCCAGGCGCTCGTTGCGTCCATTGATTTCGAAGAACATGCGCGCGCCTTCAGAGCGGCCGATCCAGTTTTCCTGCATCAGGCGCACACGCTCCGGCCAACGGTCCAGTTCTTTGATCCCGTCCAGTAGGTCGTCGGCGAAATCGGTGATTTTGAAAAACCATTGACTCAGCTTGCGTTTCTCGACCGGCGCGCCTGAGCGCCAGCCTTTACCGTCGACCACTTGCTCGTTGGCCAGCACGGTATTTTCGACCGGATCCCAGTTGACCCAGGATTCCTTGCGATAGGCTAACCCCGCTTCCAAGAGATCGAGGAACATGGCCTGTTCGTGCTTATAATATTCAGGATGGCAGGTTGCGATCTCACGGGTCCAGTCGTAGGACAGGCCCATGGATTTCAGCTGGTCGCGCATAGAGGCGATGTTGGCGTAGGTCCATTTGGCCGGATGGGTGTTGTTTTGGATGGCTGCATTTTCGGCGGGCAGCCCAAAAGCATCCCAACCCATGGGGTGCAAAACGTTAAACCCGCGGGCTTTTTTGTAACGGGCAACAACATCGCCAAGGGTGTAGTTGCGCACATGGCCCATATGAATGCGCCCCGATGGATAAGGGAACATTTCTAAAACGTAGTATTTAGGCTTTTCGCTGCTCTCATCGACGGCGAAGCTGCCCTCGGTTTCCCAAATCCGCTGCCATTTGGCCTCGGTTTCCTTGAAGTTGTACCGCGACATGATTCCTGAATTTCATAAAAGGCGCCCTAGACGCCGCTGTTTAATTTCTTAACCAAAAAGGGGCCCCGGGGCCCCTGGACACTACTGTTCGATGGTTTCGTTACGCAGTTGGCGCGCCCGGGTCAAGATGGCGTTTTCGATATCGGTCGAAATATTTTCAGCCACAGGCGCGTCGCCCCATTGCCCGGAACCGGCTTTACTTTGTTTAAATACGCTAACCCGCACCCCATCGGCGCGTAAGGCCCGGCCAAGAATATAGATATTCATCTTAAAGCGTTCATCGGGCGTTTCGACGGGGCTGTGCCAGTCGGTGATGATGACGCCGCCAAAGGGATCGGCCGAATTGATCGGCATGAAAGAGATGGTGTCGAGTGTCGCCCGCCACAGGAAGCTGTTAACGCCGATACCCCCGGCGCCTGAATCCTCTTTGCGCTTCCGCTCACCGCCGAATGTGAGCCCGCCTTCACCAAAAATACTTTCCCGCTTCTGGTTCTCCGGCGCTTCCGGGTTCGGTGCTACATCCAAGGATTCACAGGCGCTGATCAATACTCCGGCCATCATCACCAGCCCCACACCAACGGCGCCGCGCCAGAGTTTCCACTTCGAAGCCATTGAGCTCCCCCTAAACTGAAATTCCCTTTAAAAACAGGGAACGGCAAAAACAAGTTTTCTCTTTATATAGCCAAGCCATTGGGTTTCAAAGGACTATGAGGCCAGATTTTAATAACAATGCAGCGCCTTTTGTCGAGGTTGGCAAAAGCTCAACCACCAAGGGCCTTTTAGCGTTTGTTGCAAAGATGACACAGTGATGAACTCTTGTCACAAAACAGCTTTTCCTTTTCTTGACCTTATACCTGTCCCATGGCTCTATGCGTTCATTCGCAATTCTAGTTAACCATTTTCGGGAATGGTTCCCGGAAATTTAGGGAAATTCAGAGGGGATACTCATGAAAAAAGTTCTCATCGGCACTTCCGCACTGGTCGCCGCCGGCTTCATCGCCGCCGCTCCGGCCACTGCTGCTGAAAAAATCAAACTGGGCCTCGGCGGCTTCCAGAACACCTGGGTCGGTTTCGCCAGCCAGGACGGCGGTTATGAAGGCACCAACGACTACGGTTCCTTCGACGTCAAATCCAACTCCGAAATTCACTTCAAAGGCTCCAGCAAACTGGACAACGGTCTGACCGTTGGCGCTCATGTCGAACTCGAATCCGACCGTGACTCGGGCGGCGCAATCGACCACAGCTATGCTTACATTTCTTCCGCCGACATGGGTACCTTGTACCTCGGCGGCACCGCCGGCGCTTTCGACCGTCTGTCGGTCAACGCTCCGACCGCTGCTTTCACCGGTGAAACCACCGGTGGCAAGGAAGGTCCGCGTCAGTGGATCGCCTCTCCGTTTGCGGTTGACGGCTCGGGGACCGCAGTTGGTGCTGAAATAATCAACTTTATCCACGCTGATGCTGGCGACACCAACCGTATCACCTACATCTCTCCGTCGTTCAGCGGTTTCCAGGTTGGTGCTTCCTACGTGCCCAGCACCCAGGCCAACCAGAATGCGAACGCCACCAAAGACGGCGCAAACAACGCCACTTCCGATGAGTACCAGTGGCACGCTTCTGCCAAGTACTCCGGCAACTTCGACGGCGTCGGCCTCAACCTGTCGGCTGGTTACCTGCGTCAGGATGACGACGAAACCGCTGCCAACACGGACGGCTACAAGCGCTGGCGCGCCAATGGTACCGTCAGCTACGCCGGCTTCACCTTCGGCGGTGGTTACACCTCCATCGACATTGACAACAGCACCGAATCCGGTCTGGACGGCAACGGCTGGAATGTTGGCCTGATGTACGCCACTGGCCCGTACAAAATCAGCGGTAACTACTTCAAGTCTTCGGTCAAAGGCTCTGCCGATGCGACCGATCCGGATGATGATGTCTACACCTACTACGGTCTGAACGGCTCCTACAACATGGGCCCGGGCGTTGACCTGAAGGCTTCGATCTCGAAAGTTAAGTACGAAGACGAAACCACGGTGGCCACCAACAGCAACGACGGTTGGTTCGCTGCTGCCGGTCTGAACCTGTCCTTCTAATTCTTAGAAGAACAGAGACCAAAGAATTTGGGGAGCGCCTCGGCGCTCCCCTTTTTCTTTGCCTAATTACGACCAGAATACAGCTAAGCCCTGACTATTCGACGTAGGGTATCGCCAAATTTTGCAGCAAAGTCTTTTCCATCACAAAGGGTTGATACCGCGAGTCTTTCTGCTCGCTCGCGTCTTTTAACCGTTAGATTTTCATGACTTTGGGCGAGATTGACGGCGAGATCGATATAATCGGCCTCACAGGAAGCAACGAGCGAGGACTCGCCAAGAGCCCGTGCAAGACTGACCCCCACACGACCGGCGTGCCGGGACCCCTCTAGAATGACGACGGGAACGCCCATAGAGAAAGCCTCGCAGGTTGTCGTTGTTCCATTATAAGGGAAGCAATCCAGAGCGATATCGACGCCGTTGTAGGCCTCAAGGTGAGCTGATGTCGTATCTTGGAAGGGAAGAAAGTCAATTTTTTCCGGATTGAGGCCGGATTGTTGGCACAAATTCAGTAAATATTTCAGGCTATCCTCATTTGCCGTCGCGGTATTCTTGAAAAGCAGTCGACTATTTTTTGTGCGTTCGAGGATTTTCGCCCAGACCTTTAATGTTTTAGGTTGGATTTTTCTTATGGCATTGAACGAGCCAAAAGTAATGAAACCATTGTAATCCACCGGAGATTCTTTTATCGGCGGTTTCATATCTGGAGGGGCAAATGCCAAGAAGCATCTGTCTAACCGGACCAATTTTTCCGAATGATACTGATCGGCAGGTCCCGATGGATCGGTAATATTATCGACAATGCGATAGTCGATGCTAGGCAGGCCGGTTGTATTTGGATAGCCAAGCCAGGTAATTTGTATTGGGGCGGGCCTTTTAGCCAGGGCAAGCAGTCTGTTGCCTTTTGTATGCCCCGCCATTTCAATGGCGATATCAATCTTTCTTTCTTTGACCTTTCGGACAAGAGCGTCATCGGAGAGCTTATGGGTATCAATCCATTCCTTTGCAAAGGTTTTAAGCTCTTGTGTGTAGCTGTCTGGTCTGTCTGTATTGGAAAAGCAGGCAATTTCAAATTGTGATGGATCCAGATGGATCAGTAGGGGCTTGATAAAATAATAAACAGAATGCCGTCTTAAATCCGGTGAGAAAAATCCTAAGCGGATTGGCTTATCTGCCTGCTGCCTTTTGGCGCTCGTTGTTTCATTTTCAGTCGGGGAAGAGGCATAGCGCTTCGCCCATAAGTGAGCATAAGATGCAACCTCTTCATCCGATATGGAATCCAAAAAATTAACATTAAAGGCAAGGGCTTGCCCGGCAATCGAATTGTTCCCACGGCTTTCTTCGACTGCTTTGTACCATTTGACGGCCTGCTCGGCTGAGCCGAGACACCTCCATGCATTTGCCAGATTGTTTAGGACATCAGCATCTTGCGGCAGCATTTCATAAGAGCGGCGGAGATAGTCAATTGCTTCGTCATATCGGCCTGTTTGGGATAAAGCAATTCCAAGGCCATTGAGAATTTGCGTATCATCTGGCGCTCTCGTGAGAAGTGAGCGAAAAGTTTCGGCTGCTACTTGCGGATTGCCGAGCGCAATCTGATTAAAGGCGGCGTTATATTGGGCGTCGGGAAAGTTGGGCTTCCGGCTGAGGGCTTTTTCAAAGGCCTCTTGGGCCTCTTTGAATTTGCCTTGCTCTTTCAGGGTGTTGCCGAGATTATTCCAGGCTTCTGCATTTTTTCCATCGACTTTCACTGCAACCCTAAAGTGTTGCGTGGCCTTTTTAAAGTTTCCAGCCTGAGCTGCTGCTAAACCGGCAGCCATCAGCAAGTTGGGATTGCGTTTATCTTTTTTCAGAAGTTTTTCAAAAACTCGACTGGCCTCAGTCAGGTTTCCCTGATTTAGGTAGGTTAAACCCTGTTGGAATTCCTGAGTCGCCGAGTTGTTCATAAAATTACGTTTTTATCAGAAGCATTTAAGGTGAAATGACTCACTTAGTCGCCTTCATGTTAAGGCTAACTGGCTCTTTGTCCCAAAATGTTTGGCGGCTACCATCATCAAAATGGACAAACTGCTTTACCCTTTTGGGGTTCCTAAACCCCGCCTCCAACAAAAAGCTTCTTAGAAAATCCTCGTTTAAGCCAACTTTGTGAAAATCAAAAGGGTTTCCTTGGCCCCCAAACATCATCCGCATGATATGAAAACGATCCTTCGCTGATAGGCCGGGGGTTAAATAGTGTTTGCAGAGTGCATCGAGGTCGGGAACGCTGATTAAAACAGCCCCCCCTGGCTTAAGGACCCTATGCCACTCCCTGAGAGCGACTGGCAGTTCGTTCAGATATCCGAGATGTTCAAGTACATGACTGGCATAAATTTCTTTGACAGATTGATCTTCAATCTGTGACAGGTCTTTGCAGTCGCATACAAAATCGACATGTGGGCCAGGCTGAATATTAACGATTGACCAGCCGGTTTTGGTGATTTCGCCACCGATATGAAGCCTCATTAATATGTTTCCTCAGAAATTCCTTTGTCCATAGAGCATGGATAAAAACTACTTACGGTCCTTCGTCAAAAATAAGCCAATTCCCGACAGACCACATATTTTTACGCCCTTGAGGCACCGTACGGATATCGCGTCCACGCCCCCGAGAGGAATAGTACGGCCTTTTGATATCCTTGCAAGTCTCTGGAAGCCCCGTGGCCCCAAAGTTTGCCGATTGGGGTGGCTGAGCGTCGGAAAAACCGGCGATATCAAAACCAAATCTGCGGCAATCGATTGTGCCTTTGCGGCTTCTTTTCGGCTATGAACGGCGGTGCTGACCAGCCAGTTATGACAGGGCCGCCTCGGTGCGCCAGCCAGTTTTTCTGCCGCTCGGCTTGACCAGTGGACTCCGTGGGCGCCGCAGCGGATCGCCAGTTTCAGATCATTGGAGATCAATATCCGGATTTTGTTGCGCCGACCCGCCTTTACCAGTTTTTTGGCAATGGCCTCACGGCTCTTAACCCCATAATGTCGCAGAATGATCGCTGAACCTTTGGGGAGCCGGGGCAGCAGGGATATAGGATCAGGAAGCCGTTTCTCGTCGGACATGACAATAAACCGGGGGAACTTATCGGCTATGGGACTCCGAATTCCCAGTATCCGTTGGAAGACTTGTAAGCGAGGCCCCATGAGTGTATCCGTTAAACTCTTTCAAACTTTATAGCATCAGCATTTCCATGCCGCACCTTATCCCCGTCGCCGAAAATCTAAAAACCGTTTTACAAGAAATATCAAATGCCTGCCGGGATGCGGGACGTGAGTCCGACAGCGCTTCGCTGGTTGCGGTAAGCAAGGTAAAACCGGTCGAGGATATCCGTCCGGCGCTTTTGGCGGGGCAGCGGATTTTTGGAGAAAACCGGGTCCAGGAGGTCTGTGAAAAATGGCCCCGCCTGAAAGAGGAATTCGAAAATGTTGAGTTGCACCTCATCGGCCCTTTACAAACCAATAAGGTGAAAGACGTTTTTCCTTTGCTTGATGTAATTGAAACGATTGATCGTCCTAAGCTGGCCCGCTATTTGGCTCGTGCCATAGAGGAAACAGGACATCGCCCCGGCTGCTTTATTCAGGTCAACACGGGGGCCGAACCGCAAAAAGCCGGTGTTTTGCCCGAAGAGGCCGATGCCTTTATCGCCTCCTGTCGGGATGAATTTCAATTGCCGGTCAAAGGCTTGATGTGTATTCCCCCTGTTGATGAGGAGCCCGCTTTGCATTTTGCACTGCTGCGTGAGATCGCCAAACGCAATGGCCTGGAAGGGCTGAGCATGGGCATGAGTGGTGATTTTGCGACGGCCATTAAATTTGGCGCGACCCATGTCCGGGTAGGCACGGCGATTTTCGGTAGTCGGCCTAAGCTCTAACCGATAGAAATTGTTCCGTCTGACCCACACTTAGACAGGACTTCCAACAGATCCTCCCGGCTCAGCGCCACGCAGCCTTCGGTCGGCGCATAGTCGGGCTTTGCGATATGGATGAAGATGGCGCTGCCTTTGCCGGGGATGATGGGATCGTCGTTGTAGCCGATCACTACGACGAGGTCGTAGAGACCATCATCGCGCCACAGGCTTTCATGGCTGGCGGTGAAAGGTTTTTCGATCAGCTGATTGTAGTTTGGGTGATCGGGAGCGTCGCACCAGCCGTCCTTTTTTTCAATAATTCTTGTCGATAAGCCTGTCTTGGGCTTTTTCAGCCGGTCGGCGCGGTAAAAGACTTGGCGTAAGGGAAAGCGGCCAAGGGGTGTTATGCCGTCGCCTTCCTTTTGCTTATCACCGACACCGCCGCGACCGAGGGCGCAGCGGTAGACCTTGCCGCTGCAAGTCAATGTCCCGGCGGAACGGACGATCAGGTCCACGACTTCCTCCCCCTCGATCCTAAATCTTCAGGTTGGCGGCCGTTTGGCCCTGCATGCGGGCCTTGGCGGCGGCGTGGTAGCTGTCGAGGCCTTGCATCATTTTGCTGGTGAACCATTCGGGACTGGTTTCCGGTGTGCGCTGTTCGTTGCGCGCCGTCTGCTGAACCTGTTTGGCTCTCAGTTGCGCCTCTTCGGCCTGGCTATGACGCAGGGCGGCGAAAGGGTCGGCCTTCCTGGGCATGGAGGCTTCGGCGGCCTCGGCCAGCTGAACCGGGTCCTTGCCGACGTTGAGACTGGGAGACTTAGTCCACCAGGCATTGGCCGTCTGGTGGTCGGATGGCGATCTCAGGCCGGCAAAAGCCGAGCCGTTTCCCTCAGCCGCGGCAATCTGGGGCTCAGAGGGAAGGGGGGCGTAGTCTGGATTGATCCAGCCGCCGATTTCCCGAGGAGCCTGACCCTGCGCGCCAGCCTGCTGAGCGATCATCGGCTCGCTTGAGCCCTGGTCGTCCTGGAAAAGCGCCATCACATGTTCGCCTGCATCTTTACCGGTGGCTTCTTCGACGAAGACATTGGCCATGGCCGCCCCTGCGCCGATGGGGCCGCCCAAAAGGGCCCCGCCGAGAATACGCGGCATGGGCGCGATGGTGTCGCCGGTCACCGCTCTATAGAGGGTGGAGACAACAGGGATATGTTGGAGAGGATTGACGATATCGAGCAGGTCGAAAAGATCGAAGCCGTCGTCGCCGAAGGCCTGGAGGTTGCTCTGCCCGTTTTGCGCCGCATTCGCCCCGTTGGGCGTGGCGATGGCCAACTGGCGTTCCGTTGCTGAAGTTTCCATGGCGTTTGCGCCTTTGGTTGTTCCCGTTCGTCAGGAAGAACTGCAAGGCCGATGCCAAACTTGAAATATGTTCTATTTCAATAAGATATTATGGAACGGTCGCTGCTGAGTCGGCAAAATCCCGCCCCTTAAGGGAAGATGTTGCCGATTAGAAAAGATGTCCGCTGCGGGTTGCTTTGGTTTGCAGGTAAAGCTCGTTGTGCTTGTTGGATGGGAAGGCGTGGGCGACGCGCTCCTTGACCGTAACGCCGAACCTGGAGAGGGCTTCGACTTTCAGCGGGTTGTTGGTCAATAGATTGACTGAGTGGATACCCAAAAGCTTGAGCATTTCGGCGGCCGGAATATAGACCCGTTCGTCGGCGTCGAAACCCAGCTGCTCGTTGGCGTCCAGCGTGTCGAGGCCCTTGTCTTGCAGCTCATAGGCGCGGAGTTTGTTGACCAGTCCGATGCCCCGGCCTTCCTGGGCCAGATAGAGCAAGACACCGCTTCCCTGGCTGGCGATTTCCTGAATCGCGCCACGGAGCTGATCGCCGCAGTCGCAGCGCAGAGAGCCGAGCAAGTCGCCGGTAAAACACTCCGAATGCAGGCGGACCAGCGCCGGTTTGTTTCCATCGGGCTTGCCAATAACGATGGCGAGATGTTCGATGCCGCCGTCCTGGGGCCGAAAAGTAACGATGCGGGTTTCTTCGGAATCGACCAGCGGCACCTTAGCTTCGCTGACCACGGTCAGGGAGCGGGCGATGTTCTGCTCATAAGAGAATATGCTGGCCGCCTCAACCACCAAAAGATCGTTGTTTTCCGCCCAGGCGACGGGATAGGCGGCCGCCTTGGGATCGGTCAGTTCGGCGGCGACCACGGCGGGCAGCATGCGGGCGATTTTGGCAAGGCCGACACCCGCCCCTTCGCAGCCGTTGGTGCTCACCGTTTCGGCGCTAAAGCCCTTATCGAGTTCGTTTCCGGCCAGCGGGTCGACCAGATCGCTGGCCATCCAGGCGGTCAGGCCTTCGCCGTGACGAAGGGCGACCGTTTCGCCATCCAGTCCTTCAAGGCCCAGAACCTCGGCGCGTTTTCCGGTAATCACCAGAAAAGGGTCGCTACTGGAGAGTTCGCGCAGTCGATCCATAGCTGCGGGCGTTGCGCCTTCGGCGGCGAGAACCAAAAATGTTGAAGTCGAAGAGCCGCGCACCACGACGATTGCGCCCCGACGCAAATCGGAAACGGCCCGATCAACGGCGCGGATAGCGGTCGGGTCGGGCGGGTTGTGGTTGGCGGTCAAAGACGAACGGTGCGGCATGCTCTTCTCTTGCGTTGGCGCGGAGATAGGTTGTTAGCGCGAATCAGGTTGCTAATAAAGCACTTCTTGCTGATCGAGCCTTCTCTGAACCTGATATATTCCCGCCAACGGAAATGTGAACCATATGTGATAGGCGTGGGCCTTACTTTCCCGATCTGATATAGTACAACTGGAAGAGAGGGTGGCCGTTCGGCCTTGAAAAGATTTGAGAAATTCCAATTAGGGTCAGGACTCATTAATCTGATGCAATTCTGTTCATTCTATTTAGTCGAGGGCAAGGAGGAAGGGCGCAGGAAGGGTCATTCCCTTTCAAGACCTTTCGACACAGCCCCTCGGTTAAATAGAATGAACCCTTCGGGCATTCCGCACCTTTGCGCCGGGAGGGCGTCGCCAATCCTTGAAAACCAGGCAGGTTTCCTGCGGCTTGGCTCCTACCCCGGCACAAAGGTGCGGACGCAGAATGGATCAAATTAATGGGTCCTGACCCTAGTGGCTCCTGACCCTAAAGGGTTCACGGTTTATTTTTTTAAAGGACAGGTGAAACCATGACGACGGGCAAGCGTATTCTTCTGGTTGACGACGATGACGACCTGCGGCAGATGCTCGACGAGCAGCTCCAACTGCATGAGGAATTCACCACCGATATGGCCGCGACCGGTGCGGCGGCGTTGGAAACCATCAAGAAAGAATATTACGACGTTATCCTGCTCGATGTGGGCTTGCCCGACATGGATGGGCGAGATGTTTGCCGCCTGATGCGACGCAATGGGGTTAAGTCGCCGATCATTATGCTGACCGGAGCCGACACCGACGCCGATACCATTTTGGGGCTCGACGCCGGGGCCAACGACTACATCACCAAACCGTTTCGTCTGGGCGTTCTGATGGCTCGTTTACGCGCCCATATTCGCCAGCATGAGCAAAGTGAAGATGCGGTTTTCAATATTGGTCCCTACACCTTCCAGCCCGCCGCCAAGTTGCTGCTCGATACGGCGACCAACAAGAAAGTGCGCCTGACCGATAAGGAAACCGCCATTTTGAAGTATCTCTATCGGGCGGGGGATAAGGTGATCAGCCGCGATGTGCTGCTTGACGAGGTTTGGGGATACAATGCAGGCGTGACGACCCATACGCTGGAAACCCATGTTTACCGGCTGCGCCAGAAAATTGAGATCGATCCGTCGAATGCGTCCATTTTGGTAACAGAGACCGGCGGGTACCGCCTCGTGCCATAGGCTCATCACTTCGTGATCCGGCCTGAAGCGTCAATCCGCCGCTAATCCGATCACACTCTAATAAAGCGGGGAAAAATCATGCCACCGCCCTTTCTTCGTCGCCTTATCGGCCATTGTGACGACGCTCCCTCGCAGCGGTTGCTCGAATCCATCCGGCGGGAGCAAGACGATAGCGAAAAGCTGGTGGGCTGGATTCAGCTGGGTGTGGTCACCGTTTTCGGCGTCCTTTATTTCATCTCGCCCAAGACCTTTACCCCCGATGCGGCCTTCCGCCCGGTTCCCTGGGTGCTGTCGGCTTATCTGAGTTTTACCTTACTGCGCCTCTGGCTCAGCTACCGCAACCCCTTGCCCGGTTGGTTCGTCACCCTTTCCATTGTCGCCGATATCGCCTTGTTGATGGGGACCATCTGGAGTTTTCATATCCAGTATATGCAGCCCGCCTCTTTCTACCTGAAGGCCCCGACGGTTCTCTATATCTTTATTTTCGTCGCTTTGAGGGCGCTGCGTTTCGAGGCGCGCTACATCCTGATCGCCGGTTCCGTGGCGGCTCTCGGCTGGATTTTGATGGTTCTTTACGTGGTCACGGTGAATGCCGAAGACACCATGATCACCCGGAACTATGTGGAGTACCTAACCTCCAACTCGGTGCTGATCGGGGCCGAGTTCGACAAGGTGGTCTCGATCCTCATGGTCACGGTGATCCTCGCCGTGGCGGTTACGCGGGCGCGGGGGTTGCTGATTTCTTCGGTTCGTGAGACGGCGGCGGCGCGGTCGTTGTCGCGGTTTTTCGCGCCCAAGGTTGCCGAGCGGATCGCCGGGTCGGAAGCGGAGGCCGGGGCAGGCCACGCGACGGCCCGTGAGGCGGCGATCATGATGCTCGATATTCGTGGCTTTACGCCTCTCTCGGCAACCTTGCCGCCCCAAGAGGTTATCGCCCTTTTGACCGACTATCAGGCCCAGGTCGTGCCGCTCATTCGCTCGCATGACGGGGTGGTCGATAAGTTCTTGGGCGATGGCGTTCTCGCCTCGTTCGGGGTGGTGGATGACAGCGAGACCTATGCGGCCAATGCCCTAAAGGCGCTCGACGCCATTTTAGAGAAGGTCGATGCCTGGAATACCGAGCGACGGGTCAATGGGCTTCATTCGGTGGTGATCAATGGGGCGGTGACCAGCGGTTCCATCGTTTTCGGAATTATCGGCGATAGCGAACGGCTCGAATACACGGTGCTCGGCGATCCAGTCAATCTGGCGGCAAAGCTCGAAAAGCAAACCAAGGTGGAAAAAACCCCCGCCCTGGCCTCGGCTGAAATTATGGATTTGGCTGAGGCGCAGGGCTATGAAGGCAAGCGCCGCTGGGAATATCGCAAGGCGCGCAACGTCGCCGGTGTCGAAGGCCCGGTCGATCTCTATGTTAAGCCGAGCACTACCGGGGCGTGATCGGAGGGTTTTTCCCAGAAGCGTACGTCCCGGTGAACTTCCATTGACGCCAGATGGCCTTTAAGCGCCGGAGAGACCCAGATGTGATCGAGCCTACGGCCCTTGTCGTCTTCGGGCCAGTTGCGATTGCGATAGCTCCACCAGGTAAATATCTTTTCTTCCGGCGGCACGAACCGGCGCATGGCGTCGACCCAGCCCCCGTCCGCCATCACCCTGTTTAACCTTTCGCGTTCGATGGGCGTATGGGTGATGACCCGGTTGAGTTTTTTGTGGTCCCAGACGTCGGTTTCCAGGGGTGCGACGTTCAGATCGCCAAGCAATATGCGTTTGCCGCCGTCTTTGGCGACGCTTTTCCCCCAGGCGGCCATTTCGTCGAGAAACTGAAGCTTATGGGCGAACTTGGGGTTCTTCTCCGCATCGGGCAGATCGCCGCCGGCCGGAACGTAAAAATCATGTACCTCGATCCCGCCGGGCAGCAGGACGGACAGGTGGCGACAATCCTCCCGTCCACACCAGGACGCGCTGACTATATTATTGAGCGGCGCCTTCGAAAGCACGGCGACGCCATTATAGCTTTTCATGCCCCGCACGGCCCTGTGCGGATAGCCAAGGGCCTCAATCTCAAGGTGGGGAAACAACTCATCGACCACCTTGGTTTCCTGCAGGCAAATGACATCCGGCCTGACGCTTTCGACGAAGCGTTTGAGATGATCCATTCGGGAGCGGATGGAATTGACGTTCCAGGTGGCGATAGTCAGGGTCATGATTCTTGATAGCAGGCGTTTGGCCCCAAACAAAAAGAAAACGCCCGGCTCTCAAGGGGGGAAGAGGGACGCCGGGCGCTTAATAGTGTCGTCTGTCGTCTAGGCGAAAAGCAGGAAAGGGGGGGGAGGGGCTGCTTTTCACAAAATCTGCCGCGGCCGGGTAGGGGGGGGGAAGCGCGCAACAAATCTACGACGCTCCTTAGATGGAACGCCCTGGCCTGGAGACAAGACATGTGCATGCATGTCTGCCATGCACATGCCGCATGGCAGATGCAGTTTAGGGTTTTTGCTGCTTGATGGTTGCGATGTCGTTCAGAACAAACAGGTCTTTGGCCAGCGGCAGATTGAATTTGGGATTGACCAGCGTTACGTCGGTGACCACCCCTTGCGCATCGGTGACCGACCATTGGTGGAGTTTCAGAGGGTCGGTTTTAAAGCTGATGGTCATTTTGCCTTCTTCGCCCTCACCGGTGGCGATCAGGGTGAGGCTGATGAAGCGCCCCTGGTGGGCAAACCCGGTGATAATGATGTCCTTGTCGAACGAAATTTTTTCATCCACCAGAAAATCGGCGGGGGTTGAGGACAGCAGGGTATGGCTGACCTGCTCCAGTTCCAGATCGTAGTAGCCGAGCCACCAGCCATCGGCGATCATCAGGACGGGGATCGGCGGATCGTATTCGAACCGCATGCGACCGGGTTTTTTAAGGAAGACATTGCCTTCGGCGACGGCCCCGGTTGAAGAGGCTTGGGCAAAACGCGCCTTGACCGATTTAAGGCCGTTGAGATAGGTCTCGATTTTCTTAACCCAGGTCTTTTCTTCCGCAGTCAGGGGGGCGGGCTGAAACTCATCGGCCAAGGTGGGGCCGTTAAGGGCAAGGACCAGGAGGGCGGTCAGAGCGAAAAGGGATTGTCTTAAAATTCCGGGCATGGCTGTCTCTCGTTTGCCGATGGCGCGACCATACCCCATGAGTGTCGGCAAGGCCATCCCGGTTTGGGTGGCTTCCGTCGCTTAGCGGGTTACTTCGGCGGTCGGTTTGGCTTCCGGTGCATTGCTCGCCGTAGCGAGGGCGGCGCCAAACAGGCATAGACTTAAGATAACGACGGCAAAAGTTCTCATCGGGTCCTCAGGGTTTTAATCTTTTGATTTAGCAGACGAAATAACGGTTTCACGGGTATCCTGTCAAAGCATTTTGCTGAAAAAAAGGCGGTTCCAATTATTCCTTAAAAACACTTCCGGGTTTTTCAACCGACAGGGTGCAAAACCGCCGCAAAAAGAACTAGTGACTACCAACCAGCACCTCCCGTTTACCGACCCGGTTGGCTTTGCTGACCACCCCTTCGGCTTCCATGCGCTCAATAATCCGGGCGGCCCGGTTGTAGCCGATTTGCAGGTGCCGCTGGATGAAACTGGTTGAGGCCTTGCCTTCTCGGGCGACCAGGGCGACCGCCTCGTCGTAGAGAGCGTCTTCCTTGCTTGCCTTGTTGCCGCCGGGATCGTCCATACCGAGAATGGGCGGTGCGTCGTCGGCCTCTTCGGTGACGCTTTCGATATAGCTGGGCTGAGCTTTCGCCTTGAGATCGGCGACCACCCGCTCGACCTCATTGTCCGAAACGAACGGACCGTGAACCCGCGAGATGCGCCCGCCGCCGGCCATGTAGAGCATGTCGCCTTGGCCGAGCAGTTGTTCCGCGCCCTGTTCGCCCAAAATGGTGCGGCTGTCGATTTTGGAGGTGACCTGGAAGCTGATGCGGGTTGGGAAGTTGGCCTTGATGGTGCCGGTGATGACGTCCACCGAGGGGCGCTGGGTCGCCATGATCAAATGAATGCCCGCCGCCCGCGCCATCTGAGCCAAGCGCTGGATGGCCGCTTCGATATCCTTGCCTGCGACCAGCATGAGATCGGCCATTTCATCGACCACCACCACAATGAAGGGCAGTGGATCGAGGCACAGCGGCTGGTCTTCGAAAACCGGTTTGCCTTCTTCGTCGAAACCTGTTTGGACGGTGCGTGAAAGGGTTTCACCTTTCTTGCGGGCCTTGGTCAGCCGCTCGTTGTAGCCTTCGATATTGCGTACGCCGAGCTGCGCCATGGCGCGATAGCGGTCTTCCATCTCGCGGACCACCCACTTGAGCGCCACCACGGCCTTGCCGGGGTCGGTCACCACGGGGGCGAGCAGATGGGGAATGCCGTCGTAGACGGACAATTCGAGCATCTTGGGATCGACCATGATGAACTTGCACTGCTCGGGCGTCATTCGGTAGAGCAGGCTGAGGATCATGGTATTGACGGCGACCGACTTGCCCGAACCGGTGGTCCCGGCGAT
>Ga0070728_10002820_pt1 | contig 20475 bp, 20 predicted proteins | sample tdDd471_FD_66723 | JGI IMG/M metagenome (GOLD analysis project Ga0070728, IMG submission 66723) | Marine sediment microbial communities from the Atlantic coast under amendment with organic carbon and nitrate - tdDd47.1 | ecosystem: Environmental > Aquatic > Marine > Coastal > Sediment | place... | reverse complement strand
ATGAGCTCCTATCAGATTATAATGGTGCTTCAGAACTTAACCCGGCATTATTAGGCATCGGTGGTCGGCCTCCTGAAGAGATAGAAATAGAAGATAAAATTGCAGCATGTGGACAAGACGAGCAGCGCCATAAAGAAACTGCATTTGAGATATTAACACTGATTAATAAAATGCGAGCAATAGGACTTAGCGCCCAGCCTTCGCACACTAGTCATTATGCGGAATTAGAAATATAAATCACTCACCGCCTGCGCCTCAAAAAAACATAGAGAGAGAGCCCCCTTCACTACACAAGGATCATGTTTCTTAATATTTTTTTATGAAAAAAAGTATATTGTTTTTACTAAGATACAAAACAGTTAATTGGTGATTATGGCAGATCGCAAAGAATACACGATTGAAGATATCGAAAACTATCTGGTTGATAACCTCTTATTCATAGGAGATCGCACCGAAGTTGATGAAACTTATGATCAAGTTATGCATTTGCTTGTTTCCATGCCCTATGAATTTCAACGGGTTGTCATAGAACAAAAAACCAAATTTGTTCATTGTGATACCAAGACCTATGGGAAAGAATTTGATAATGAAAGTTACGCCACCTCTGTGGCAAATGAAATATATTTTCCAGAGAACGTTACATTAGACACCTTACGCCATGAAGTGGAACATACAGCGGAGAGAGGCGCTTTGCACGATCACCCTAACTGCAGACCTAGATCTTTATTCAATAAGGGATATTATACAACCGCTTCTTATTCGAGCGTAAGCGAAGACTGGAAAGCGGCGGCAAGCGCTGAGATATCTGATAAAAACCATTGTTCAGGGCGTTGGTGGTTTAAAAAATTTAAGGATATTTTGTATAACGGTGATGAATCAGCGATAGGTTACTTGAGACACACTAAAGGCGACCTACCTAGAGAAAGTTTTGCAGAGATAACGCGTAAATATCTTTCATTGTATGATCTGCATCTAGGGAACTATGAAACCATCGATGAAATATTAGCTTCTCAGTATCCAAAGTTATGGCCCATTTATCGCGACGAAGCTATGAAGGAAATGGACAAAGCTCCCAGTGAATTTTTGCAGGCCTATTTTAACAACTATAAAGGAGCTTTGCTTGCCAGTGGTGGATCTATAGGTCCTGTAACAAAAAGAGATAATGTTTCCTCATATAGTCAAGTTATGGAATTATCCCGAAAAACGTTCCTAAACTCTACTCATGAACTTGCATAGAAATCCGCAGGTAAACTCGCGATGTTCTACCTACGGCCGCATAAAATCATTCACCGTCTGCGCCTCAAAAGCACATAAAGCGCCCCTTCCCCGCCATGATTAGGGCGGGCGGGTTGAATATCCAGTATGTAAGGGCTTAAAGGAGACATACTAAGCCATTGCGGTGTTTTTTGTTTGAGCACCCCAATATGCGCCGAACGCTCAATTAAACTCGGGTCGCCGTGACGTGGCTGCCCTTTCCCTGTAATAATGAGGATACAACGCTTACCTGAAGCATAGGCTGCCGGAATATACTCTTGCAAAGCGTCATATGCCTGCCCTTGAGTCATACCGTGCAAATCCAGCCGTCCATCTATTGACATTTTTCCACGTTTTAAGCGTTGCTGCGTACGACGGTCTATGTCAGCTGATTTTTCATGTTTTTTCTCTGAAAGCGTCTTAATTGTTATGTTAACGTCAAGTCGCTTATCATCGGCGTCTGATCGGGGCGTATTCTTGTTATCAGAAACAACTTGTCGCTTCTCTTTTTCCTTACCTCGATAAATTGTGTTTTTATCCTTTAAAGGTACAACGTCCTTAGTCACAGTATCCCACAAGACCGTGTCTTGTTTTTTTCGCCATTCTGTTTTATCTTTCATCTTGGCTTATCCTGATATTGGTTAGTCATAGTATTAAAATAAAACTTCAATCTGATTATTTGGTAATAAATAGCATGCTTCCTAATATACGGGATAATAAAAAATTCCTAAAAAATTTAATAGTTGTTCTAATTTTTACATTGAGCTTTGCTTTCACCATTGACCTATCACCTGCGGAAGCACAATCAAACGAATACTTTTCCACCAAAATCTCTACGGAAGAGCAAGCTATTTTTGCTTTTTTCAGAGCGGCAAACGTCCCTCCTGAATACGAATACTGGATATCATCTTCCCCGGAATATAAAGCATTAGATGATAGTCACAAGCAAGACTTCCTTATTAAGGAAATGCTCAGATTAGGGCGTGGATACGGCCTGTATGATGTAAAAACAGATGTATTGGAATTAAAAACCCCCGTTGTCGCAAAATATCACCCCGCAGAAAAAGATGGTGAGAAAGCACATATGTCATTCCGCTTTTTTAATTTAGGACAAACCAATGTTCCAACATTTGATTTTCCTTTTGGTCCTAATACTGTTTCCCTAATTGTGAACAATCTTAATGCCTTTTCCAAATTGGCTCTTTCACCCGAACAAGATCAAGCCGTGCGTTCAAAAGTACCTTATGAAGAAGATGAATTTGATGCAAATTTAGTCATTCATACTCAGGTTTATAAAGCTGATTACGACCGCCCGGTTGAACAAAACAAAAAATGGAAAAGATGGCTAATGACAGGTAAGATTGCCTACGTCAAATGTGAAATTGATTCTTTTTACACTCAGAAAAAAAGTACCTTATGGGACTTTGTATCACCATGGTATGAAGAACAATTTCGTATAAAAAATATGCCTGAAGAAGAGAAATACCCTCATCCTTTCGACTTACATAGATAATGTCATACAGCTCAAAAAAACGGGCGTGCATTGCTTTTTGACTAGCTCCTTGGTATAGTTATCCACATACACAATTATTGTGAGCTGCAAATAAGATGTTTTCTGATATTCAAAACATCCATTCTGCGTCAGAGCCTCTCAAGACAGAGGCGGTTGATTCACGCCTAGGCAACAAAAACAATTCTAATAAAGACCAAAATAAAAGCCGCGCTAAAAGCGATGGCGACGACGAAAACAAACAAACATCCACAGATGAAGCTAATAGTAACGCTTTAAATAATCCTGATACCGCGGTTAATAACAAAGATGATGAAAGTATTAATCGTTTTTCTGTAGATTCCCTGATTTTCTTTCTGGAAGACTTTTTAGAAGATCACATGATTTTACTGGCTATGCAAAAAAGTAAAATGCAGGATGATCCGCACATCCAACCAACAAAAGTAGTATCGACGCAAAAACAAGTACAAGATATTTCCACTTCGGCACCTTGGTTACGGAGTAAACACGTAAATTCAAACCCATCAACCAATCCTTCTTCCTCACCATCCTTGTCTTCTTTGCAAAATTCCGAGAAGCCACGCAACGTGGTTACTCCACGTTATGCTGCTCATGCCTATGCCCACCGCGCCTTATCAAATAATGTTAGTCCGCCCGCACATCGCAAAAACAAGCGGCATGGCGCCTTTGAAAAAATAGCGGACTCCATTCCCTCTACTGTCCACAGTGAAAATTCAAAGGAAGAGATAAGCGATATTTACAATCTTATTCAAGATCTACGCGTGATGAAAGAACTCGGTACTACACATCTTGACGTCAAGGATAATGCAGCCTTGCTTGAAGGAATTGGCGCAGCCATTCGTAAAGACGGACACCCTTAAAAAGAAGCGCCCACGAGGTCTCTATTCTGCTTGGTTGCCCAGAAAATACCCTTCTTCATCTTTTTTCAAAATCATCGGAGATGCTGAATCGGGTTCAATTTTACGACGCAAACGATAAATATGCGTCTCTAGCGTATGTGTCTCGGTGTTTTTGGCATAACCCCATACAAACTCCAATAGCTCGTCGCGCGGAATTTTTCGCTCTGCATTATCATGCAAATATTGCAATATCTCGACTTCCTTTTCGGTAAGTAATATCTCGGCTTTTCCATCCGGGGGGCTAAATCTACCCAGATCGATATTTAAAATTCCACAACCCAAGTCTAAATATGCAGAACCTTGCCTTTGAGATTTTTTGCAAAATAAAACAATCTGATCGAATAGAACGCCCACACGCACCGGCAGAGGAAACATAACCTCTTGTTCTTTATGGCGTAAAATAACGACCTCTTCTTTATGATCTTCAAAAATACAAAAATCTGCCAATTCAGCTCGCTGCAACATTGGCTCCAAATGTTTATGTACTATACTATTGGCATAGATAGTAATTTGCAGATCTTTTCGATGTATCAAAGTGTCTGGCATAATTGTCTTCTTAAAAGGTCAATCCATTCGTTTTCATCTTATCATGGCATAGTTTTTGCAACTTTTCCAAAGCGAAAAATGTTTATGGATTTAAAAGCACTATGGAAAGAATTAATTCACCAAGTTTACTGAACTATGCCCCACAGCCACAAAGCTCCTCTTTGGAAAGAAAAGCTCCGGGTAGTTACTCCATGGTGCGCTCGGAGCGTACAGCTGGATACATTCCCTCTTATAATACATTAGTAGATAAATCAGCCAATGAAACCAAAGCACTTTCGCAAGATGAAGCTTTCGCAAAAATCGTACAAGATCATATCGGCCCACCAAATGATACCTATACATTAACACTTGATGAGCAAAGAATTGAGGGCGGGACGACGCATGAAGGCAAAAACCGTTTTGATATTTTTGACTTTTTAGACATGATTAACCCCCTGCAACATATCCCTGTTGTTAATTACGCCTATCGTTACCTGACCGGTGATAGCATCAAGCCAATCAGCTCTATTATTGGCGGAGCCGTATTTGCCGGGCCTGTGGGCGCGGCCTCTGGGTTAATCACGGCAGTGGTGGAGCATGAAGTCGGAAGTACGCTACCAGAAACCGTTCTTTCTATAACTTCAAAAGGAATGCAAGCAGAGAGAATTGCAGCATATGGAAAGCCTGATGCTTACGCACAACTCGTAAACGATAGTAATTACGATTTTAATACTTAAGCAACATCCAGTGTTTCTTCATCACCAAAATGGGTCATAAAATCATCCCTTAGTTCATCCTGCACCTCTAGAGACATTTGTCCGCCATCTCTCAATTTAACACGAGAAGAAAATTTCGCATTGTGCCCCACTCTCGTTATGTGGCCATATGTAAGATCGAGTCCTTTGCTATTAAACATCTTGGCAACATCATCAAATAAACCCAAACCAAATGGGGCAACGATATGCACTCTGGTTGTGTCCTTTTTCAATACATTTGAAAACTCAATTCTCGGTTTACTTTTGAGCTTATCATTCTTTTTATTGCGGCTAGGATCGTCGCTCGGACTAGCAGGCGGTACCTTCATAATTTCATCGCTTTCAAGGGATTCTATAAGATCTTTTTGAAGCGCTATTGTTTTCCTAACACCCAGCTTCTGACCCTTACTATTCCGAATAACAAACACGTTATTTGCGAGCGGTTCACCGTTTGTCGTATCATCTGAAACAGTTTTGATCCGTGCTTCTTTAATGATGCACTTTTGTGCTCTAATAGCCGCTGTTATTCTTTGAAGCAGGCGAGGCTTATCCGGTGTTATAATCTCTAATGAAGTTTGATCTACTTCCTCATTAGGCTCTAAACGAATATAAGGTTCACCCTTTACATAGTCATCTGGTAATTGAACAGCTTGATTGAATTGCCCCGACAGTCCTGAAGAAGACAAAATATTACGCGCGTGATTATATATTGAATCAGCCCGGTATGATGTACGATCTGTTAAGCGCCCCGGTCCAAGCGCCAATGTATCTGCGAATGTTAAAACATGCAGTAGCTCTAAATGCTTTAGATCAGGTACTGCTGCTGCAAATTCTCTTATTTCTTCAGGATCTTCAATATCAATAAAATGCGATGTGTGCTTCAAGAGTAACCGATTTTCGGCAAGCCAAGTCGCAGTTTCCAGCATTTCTCCCTCCAAGCCAAGACGAGGGCCAACCCTTTGCATTAATTCACGGTTATAAGCCTGCATATTATCGGGTTTGGATTTTTCTGCTCTGTAAATACCATGTAACAAAAGAACCGTTGATAGTATTTTTTGATCATCTGGTTTTAATTTCGCAGCAATAGTACTAGCAGCAGGGGACTTCTCTATATATTCCCCTTGCACAATTTTTGGAATGTTTCCGATTGCTATAATAGAATGATCATCAATCGTATGGGCATGATATGAATTATACAGCATAAACTCTCGAATACTTTCAAACTCTGGTACAAATTTTGTAAGCACGCCAAGCCTGTTCATATACATCAGTGTTTCTTCAGCATTATCATGGGTAAGTATCTCCATCATAATGCGGTTAGCCTCAGGATTTTGAACAAATTTATCAGTAATCAAATCAGCGTTCTTTTTAACTGCATGCATAGCTGAATAATGCAAATGACAACCTTCTTTCGCACTTTTAAGAAAGAGCTCCATAATATCCATCGGCCCGTTAAGTTCATCTGGACCATTACATTCTTCATTTTCAAAATTAACAGTTTTTTGGGAACTTGCTCCGGGAGGTTTAATTCCCAGCTGCTCGGCAACATTAGAGCAGACTATTCTGGCATAATGCGACACTTCACGGGTTTCTGTGAAATAATCTCTCATGAAAGATGTCACATCTTCATAACCCATACTCTTTGCTATATCTGGCTGTAAGTGAGTTAATAAACGCTCCTCCTTATGTTCTATCATTGAGTGCAAATGAGAGCGAGCAGTTAAAATAAATTCAAGCGCCTTATTGAATCTTAATTCATCATCTCTTTTGAGAATATTGCTTTTTTTAAGCCCTAAATTCTCAGCCTCTGCCAAAATCCATTTCGCTGTGTTAACCCCTCTAAGACTGCCATATCCTTTTTTTGTATTTGGTTCGGTTACAGTATAACGTCCATTGCTTTCCAAGCCTTTTTCAGTCGTTGAATAATCTTGTTTTGCTGCATCATCCAAAAGATCGTTATACATACCAAATAGCTTTTCGATATAAGCGACGCGGTCTTCTTTACTAATTCCATTAAGTGCTTCGCTCAACTGCTCAAATAGATTTTCTTCCCCCCAACCAAAACGTCGATCAATAAGCTGCGTCCAGGTCTCGGTATCTTCAAGAACAAATTTGGTGATATAATCTATCGTACGAATAGCACTAATATTTGCTACACGTGCATCTGCCACTGCCTGAACAAAATGTCCGTAAGAATCTTCAAATGTTTCTTGATCCTCACTACTTTGCAAAGATTCATCAACTACGGCTGTGATATCACAATCCGAATTGGGGCATATTTCTTCCCGGCCATTTGCTCCCGTATAAACAAGGCAAATTCTATCTTTATAATCCCCTAAAAATTCCTCTGCTAAAATATCAACTGTCTCATCAACAAGAGCGCTAATGCCTGCAGTAAGCTCTAGGGCATCTATTTCGCCCTCAACAAACCGAGATACAAGCGCCTCTTTGGCAGCTTTGAGTTCTCTTCCTGTTTGTAATGAAAATTGTATCCGCTTTTGAATACCCATCACTGTTTTCTCCCTGTAGAAAACGCCCTTTTTTATAGTTTTTTTATTGGGCGGAAATTATTTATGCGTATGTTTTCGCAAAAATCTCACGAAAACGCAAATTTACGACAAATAATCATTTTTTTAGGGAGTAATCGATCTATTGCATAAATGTAGGATCAAGCACTGGAATATCTTCCATAATGATCTGATGATCCGACATAGAAACATTACCATTAGGCTTCACAAATATCTGCACGCCAAATAAGGCGTCTTTAAGCATCATAAATGCATTTACAGTATAGGTGCCGTCTTTCTTTTTTTCACTAAGCTCCAGAGGGCTTAATGCTTTATTAAGTGATCGTTTAATCTCAGTGGAAGGTTCTTCCTTCCACCGGATATGATCCGCTGTTTCGCAAATAATAAATCGACCGTGACGTCCTTTAACATGGCCAAAGTAAAAACGTACATATTCTAAAATGTTTTCATCTGTAAGATTTATCGGTGCTTCATAATTAATTTTTTGAATAGTCTTATAGCTCCAATCTATAACCGTAAAATCCATTGTATTTGATTTTTGGAAAACATAACGTTGAAGCGGCGGGCTAGTGGCATTATCTGCTACATTTAAAAAACGATATTCTGGATAAAATGAAAGTTCTATCGATAGAATAGTTGTCTCAAGTGGATCAAATATTGAGCCATCTACTTGCTCGTTAAGAACATCCAAGATAGATGCTGTTTCTTCCATTTCCAATTTGGTGTGAGCTTCATCAAACATATCTGATTATACTTCTTTATTGTTATAATTTTGCTAAAAGGTGATTCGCTAAAACAGCGCATAATATGCCTAGTGTGATGGCTTTATGTCTAAAAATCAAGACACAGCATACGGGAAAACTCTGTGAACGAATCTAATAATGCTTTTTGTATAAAACTAGGGATTAAGTTACCCAGATTCTATCCTATCTGTTTGACCATGAGTCGTTCTAGATGGAAAAGTATAATAGCTAAAAAGTATAAAAAAGACTCGACAAAAAGCGACTCATAACAACCATCTTGATTTTGCTTATTTGTGTCTTGTGTACAGTTATGGGGAAGACTTTTCATCCCCGTAATTCACAGGCCCTATATACTACTAATACCTTAAGAATCTAATATATTTATTTATATTTCTTCCTTGATTAACGGCGGGCTTTAAGAATAAATGATCAGGCTTCATGGGAAATTTTAGTTATGTGTTATTAGTTTTACAAAAAAATAAAAGGGCTGTTTTAGTGAATAATTTTTTAAAAATGATAATAAATATAAAACTTAGAAATATGCTGTTTTGGTTTATGTTTCAGTTTAAACGTTATCTATCAGAACGGCAAAAGTTGTGTTTTCAATTTAAGATATGTGAGTAGTTTTAATTTTGTTTTGTAACAAGTTGTACTGAGTATCAGTTTTAGGGTTGTAGAATCAGCGAATATTGGGCGAATCAAATTGTGGATAATATCTTGACTCTTAGTGTGAGTCTCGATATAAGGGATACGTCTTTAAGAAAATTCCATAAATTATTAGGTAATTTTCGCCGTATGTGTGCGGCATGGATGAAGGCTTACAACATATTATTTTAGAATCACGCATTTTTATCCTAAACGGAAAGTTTTAAGGCATCTATTTCCAACTAGATACTGATTAAGTAACGAGTTTTTCATGAATTTACAGGAACTAAAAACACGCTCTCCTGCCGAGTTGTTGGCTTTTGCCGAGGAACTTGAAATAGAGAACTGCAATACAATGCGCAAACAAGATATGATGTTTGCGATCCTTAAGCAATTAGCCTCCCAAGGCGTTCCAATCTCTGGTACAGGTGTACTTGAAGTTTTGCAAGACGGGTTTGGTTTCCTCCGTTCTCCTGAAGAAAATTATTTACCAGGGCCTGATGATATATATGTTTCACCCTCACAAGTTCGTCGTTTTGGTTTGCGTACAGGGGATATAGTTGAAGGTGAAATTCGTGCTCCTAAAGATTCCGAGCGATATTTTGCGCTGCTTAGGGTTGGTTCGATTAGTAATGAGCCTCCCGAGAAGCTGCGTCACCGTATTAACTTTGATAACCTTACCCCTCTTTATCCCGATCGTAAAATTACTTTAGAAATTGATGATCCAACTCAAAATAATAACGTACAGCGTATTATTGAGTTGACGTCTCCGATTGGCTTTGGTCAGCGAGCGTTGATCGTTGCGCCGCCGCGTACTGGTAAAACAGTGATGCTACAAAATATTGCTACATCGATTGCAGCTAATCACCCAGATTCATATCTGATTGTTCTTCTTATTGATGAACGTCCAGAGGAAGTGACCGACATGGCGCGCTCTGTACGTGGGGAAGTGGTATCTTCTACGTTTGATGAGCCAGCTTCACGTCACGTACAAGTGGCTGAGATGGTTATGGAGAAGGCTAAGCGTCTTGTAGAACATAAACGCGATGTTGTTATCTTGCTAGACTCTATTACACGTCTTGCTCGCGCATATAACACCGTAGTGCCCTCTTCGGGTAAAGTTCTGACGGGTGGTGTGGATGCAAATGCTTTACAGCGTCCCAAGCGCTTCTTTGGGGCAGCACGAAATATTGAGCAGGGTGGTTCATTGACTATTATTGCTACGGCTTTGATTGATACAGGATCTCGTATGGATGAAGTAATCTTTGAAGAATTTAAGGGTACTGGTAACTCTGAAATTGTTCTTGATCGCAAGCTTGCTGATAAACGTGTATTCCCTGCGATTGATATTCAAAAATCCGGTACACGGAAAGAAGAACTTCTGGTTGGCCCAACATTGCAGAAAATGTGGGTACTACGACGTATTCTTAATCCTATGGGTACAGTGGACGCGGTAGAATTTTTGACCAGCAAACTTAAAGGTACGAAGAACAACGATGAGTTCTTTAAGTCTATGAACCAGTAGCCGTTAGCTATTTTCTAAATTATTATCATTTCTTCTTATCGGCTTTTTTTGAAAGCAGATGGAATACGACTGTTGCATGTTTTGCAATTTTTAAGTTGTCTGTGTTATGTTTTACGGCAAATGTAATATTTGGAGGTATAGTATGTCTAGACAAGTTATAGATGACTATAGAACTTTAGGGCAGGAAGAATATGGATGGTCTCTGGAAGATTTAGAATTAGTAGAGAGTATATTAGGTCAGATGGGCTTTTCGTCACATAGACTACGTTTATCTTCTTATTCTAATCGTGAGCTGGGATCTGTTCTTGTTGCTTTAGAAGAGGATGTAGAGTTATTTTTGTCTGAGAATGAAAGCAAAGATAATGATCTTATTGCCCGGAGAATTGAGCTATGTGATATTGCCGAGTTTGGCATAAAATCACCGGCGGTTTATCCAGCTTATTGCAAAGAAAAATTTGGAAGCGGTTCTCTTTCTCAGCAAAGTTGTGATCCTTTCTAATAGAAGACTTGGTTATGTGCTTTAAATAGTTTTGTTTACAAAGCCGTCTTAATAAATATTCAAATTTTTTTAAATGCTTATCTGAAAGTATGAGGATTTCCCCCGGGTATTTGCTTTGAGCGTATAAATTTGTATTAAATTTATCAAATATTTTATGAAAAACCTCCCAAAAAGCGCAATAAAATCAAAACGATAGTATTTGCCATAACCGCTATTCTGTGACTACAATGGAAATATAAGGTGCATTAAAAGCACTATTAAACATGACAGTTATTTGGTGGAAAAAATGGGGCTTAATATTATTACATATCGTAGTTTTGTGTCTGTAGTGCCGCTTATGAAGCTGCGCAGTTACGGACGTGTATTTTTGCTAGCGATTATTGTTCTGGGGTTTTCAGTTGGAACAGCACGCTCTTATGTTTTTGATGTTAGTATGAGCACTATTGATCCAGAAATTGTTTCACGTGAAACAATAAGCTCTTTTAATGAAATTATAGAAATGACGGAAAGTGTAGATGCTGCGCATAAAGTTAAGATGCGGGCACGTTTTTCTAAAATTTCTACTTCTATAAAGTCTTCCTCTACTGCGGGTAATCTGTGTACATCTTTGATTAGCACTCAAGACACATCCTCCCAAAAGAAACCTGCAGTTAGAACCCAACGCCCGGTTGGGAAAGTAGCCGCGTTAGGATTGTTGCTTGGAGCTCGTTTTGCACTCGCGCCGCCTCAACAACATAATCGTGCTATTATTAAAGAACCAGATGTTTTGCTTGAATGTCAGGTCGTTAATGCTGATGATAAAGTTGCTCCGGCGCGTTCTGCCCGTGCTATTGCTGCCTATCGTCAGTGTCAAAAGAATCAGGCTCTTGGCCGGATTGCTTCAGCGCGTTAATCCTAATGTTTTTGAAAGCGTAATGGTTTTTATTTAGTTGTCCCTTGTTGCTGGTCGTTCCGCTGCTGTTTAGCACGGAACGACCTTTTTTAATTGTCGGACATAGTATAAGGAGCTCATCGCTCGTATGCTTATCGCAGGAAGTGTTTAGAATATTTGCATTAACGCTTCGTACCATGTGGGAGTTGTCGCGCTTGCTATATGACGGCTTGTTTCAATGGCCGCTAGGAACGCGGTACAAGCAATAACAATATTCCAATAAATTACTTTGCCTAGTTTTGGCGGTGCAGTTTTTATTTTGTTTGGGAGGAGCATATTCATTGTTTTTTTAAGCGCATTTTGTGCCCCGCTTTGAATGCTTATCATGCCAATATATATCACTGATCCAAGAATGATAACTTCTGATAGGTTTTGTAACATTATATTTGGGATATGGTTTACCACTATGCTACGAAATGGGGTGAGAAAATAACTATAGAATAGGGTGAAATAAGCTGCTCCTACTATAGCTGTGCCAATCACTCGTGGTTTTTTGGTTATATTTCTTAAAGCGCGATCTGACGAGGAAATGATTTCTTCTATCGCGTTGTTAGATAATCCTAACGGGTTTGCTTTTTTTAGTTTTTGTTTGGCTTTTTTAAGAGGCGACATTGCTGCAAATATAATGCCCTCTTTAATCGTTCGATACTCTCCAGCGGTTTTGAGGTTTTCGTGTACATCTCCGCGAAGCTCCGCTGCATCTTTTAATTTCCGAAGACCGTTTTCGATTAGGTCGTCAAGAAAAGGCGATACATGGGCTAAAACAGCCTTTTGTCCGAACAAAAAAGTATAGTAACTCTTGCCGTTGATAGTGTACTCAATGTGTCCGTGAGGTAATGTGACATCGTAGAGAATAGGAAAACATATATCTCCTTTTTTCTGTGCTTCATTAAATGGGTTTACGGGGTCAGGTAGTTTGGCCTGCATTTCTTTCCATCTGGTGATGTTTATACTATCTGTGATGATACGAATAATGGCGTGTTCAGTTATTTTTGAGCTACGCTCTTCCATGCTGCTAGCAACCTTCTCGGGAAGTTTGTCTTTAGGATAAATGAAATTTGTGCGCGCTTGAACTTCTTGCGTAAATACATGGCTGTTCCAAGCGGTGCCCTGACAGTTTGGACAAGTGGTATAGCCGCGGCTAGCACATACTTTGCAAGGGATACTGCGGGTTTTATTGCACATTGAGCAGCTCGTAAAGCCCTGTCCGTGGCAAACCGGGCATTGAATTTTTTTGTTGGAGTTACCGGCCATGGGCACCATTCTGGCACCGCCGCAATGTGTGCAAGGTGTGCGGCCTGTTCCTTTGCAGCGCGTGCATGTTATGCGGCCGTCACCATTACAGGGTAGACATGGCACAGTCCCTTTAGCTCGACATGTTTTGCAAGCCTCAAATAAGACGAAATCTTTTTTAAGGGTTGGAAGAGGAATGTAAATGTTATCAGCATTAACACCGAATCCTTTATCTTTTCTGTTTAGAACTGTTTCGCGTATGTTGCGCTCTAAATCTTTTTTGTCTGCCAGAGCCTTATATGCCTTCTGCATTTCAATATTTGCAGCCTCTTCAGTTTCTACTTTTTTTGCGCTTTCGTAACGTCCGGGTTTAATAGATTTTTCGCAATTAGTGATCAGGGTCATTAAAGTATAGGCATTAAAGCGCAATACTTTCCCTTCGAAAGTTTCTAATTTTACATCGTCTGGATTATAATTGTTTCCCTTAACTAAGCTTTTAATTGTCTCAAAGGCTTGGTCTTTATACTCGGGCTCAATTTTTAGCTCTTGTATTTGAGCGTCGAGTGGTAATGTGTGTTCCGGTGTATCTGTCACTGGTATAATCCTCAAAAAGCTGTATAAATAGGGTTGATTTAAGTATATGTTTGCGCAGTTTTAAGGGACGTATTGTATAAAGCTGTTGCGTTCATATATATAGTTTAAACCAAGCATAATAAGCTTACTGAATCTAAGGATAAGAGACAATGAAATTTAATTTTGATATAGAATGTACACCCGAAGAAGCGCGGGCATTTGTTGGATTGCCGGATGTGGCCTCTATGCAAGAACGTGTAATGAAAGAGCTTGAGGGTCAATTGCAGGAGAATATTCGTAATTTGTCTCCCGAGGAAATGGTAAAAACATGGATGCCTGCGACGATGCAAGGTTTCGGCGAGATGCAAAAAATGTTTTGGGGGCAGATGGGCATGGCCGCTCCTGATGCTTCTGGTAAAGGTAAGAAGTAGTGATGGATACTATTTTTGCACAGGCTAGCGCAAGGGGATTTGCTGGAGTGGCGGTTATTCGCGTTTCTGGCCCAAAAGCTTTGGCTGGGCTGTGCACACTTGCAGAGATACAAGCCGATCAGATTCGTTTCAGAAATGCGCAGTTATTTAATCTGAAACGTAATGTTTCACGTGAAACATTAGATCATGCGCTTGTGTTGGCGTTCAATGCGCCGCATAGCTATACTGGTGAAGATGTGGTGGAATACCATGTCCACGGCGGGATTGCAGTGATTGATGGGGTGCTGGAGGAGTTAAACTCCCTGCCCGGTTATCGCTTGGCGGAGCCTGGGGAATTTACGCGGCGTGCATTTGAAAATGATAAAATGGATCTAACCGAGGCTGAGGCTGTTGCCGATCTTATTCATGCGGAGACTGCTTTGCAAAAGCAGCAAGCTTTGCTGCAGATGGACGGAGCTTTGGGGCAAGTGATTGGCGAGTGGCGTGATAAGCTTGCAAAGACTTTGGCATATGTAGAGGCAGAGCTGGAATTTCCAGATGAAGATTTGCCGGTAGATATTCAAGATGAAATACGTCCGCAAATTACTGATTTGTGTGAGCATATTGATGCACATCTTAATGATAATCATCGCGGAGAGCGTTTGCGTGATGGAATACGTATTGCGGTTATTGGTGCTCCGAATGCCGGGAAATCAAGCTTGGTTAATGCGTTGGCACAGCGTGATGTTGCGATTGTTTCGGATATTGCTGGTACTACGCGTGATGTGATTGAAGCGCACTTGGATATCGCAGGCTATCCGGTGATTTTATCGGATACTGCTGGATTGCGTCCTGATCAAATTAAGGAAAGCGAAGCGGCGCAAGATACGATAGAGTCTGAGGGTATCCGGCGTGCTTTGAAGATTGCAGAGGATGCTGATATCAGGGTTATCCTTTATGATGGCACAGTCAGTGAGTTGGATGAGCATAGCTATGCCCTAGAGCAGAAATATGCTCATACTTTGGCTGTAGTGAACAAAACCGATAAAGGCGGTAATCTGGCTCACCCGGGCGATGCTTTGCGTATATCTGTAAAGAATAATTATGGGGTTGATGCTTTTTTAGAGGCGCTTATTGATACAATTAATGTGCTTATGCAAGGCGGAGAGATGGAGCGCGAGGCCCCTATTATTACTCGTCACCGTCACCGCGCGGCTCTTAGTGATTGTCGTTCGTCTTTAGAGCGCAGTAAGGGCGCTGCTTTACCTGAGCTTTTAGCAGAAGATTTGCGGTTGGCTTTGCGCGATCTTGGGCGCATTACCGGTAAGGTCGATGTTGAGGATTTGCTCGATATCGTTTTCCGTGATTTTTGTATAGGTAAATGAACAAAGTATATTTAACCGGGTTCTTGTTCTTCGAGCGCTGGCTCTTTGGGGGCATATTTCTTATCTATTAGGTTGTTTAATGCCTTATCGGATATTTCTTCTACAATGCTTTGTGGTGGAAAGAATGGAAAATTTGGATCATCGGAATCAAAACCGGGTATCTCTTTTAGCTGTCTTCTCAAAGGACCAGAGGTTATATCTTCGCACATTTTTAGGTATAAGCTGTTTTTCGTGTCTCTATCGATTTCCTGGAGGTCCTGAGTATTTCGAAGGATGCTAGAGCGCATAAAATAAAGACTTAACGGAAGAGAGTATTGTTGTCCGGCATAGCATCCGTTTTTTGGGTCTGGTTTGTTTTCCCCTCTAGTTAATTCGGGAGAGTCTATAATGTCTCTTAGGGCCCAGTATCCATTAGATCTAAAGCTCTTCTTATATGCTATAGATAATTCTCCCATCTTTTTTGAGAGCAAAGATTCTAAGGTGATGGGTTCTTCTGATTGGGAAGGGTCTTTGGATTCGTTATTTTTACTGGCTTTCGCAAAGAGTTTTCGTGAAGTAAGAAGCTTTGTTATTGACGGTTTTTTGGATAATACTGCACCTTTATGTATGTCTAACATAATATCAACCCGACTAGAAAAACGCTTACTGCCTTATTATGTTAAACCCCACAAGGTGCTTTTTCAATATATATCCGCTTTTTTCTAGAAAAATATTCGTTAAGCTTGTATACCTACCTCGCGAGAGGCGCAGAGAAGTGGCGCATAAGGATATATATCATGATAAAAGATAAAGAAAAACAAAACTTTGACGTTATTGTTGTAGGTGGCGGACATGCAGGATGTGATGCCGCGGCCGCAGCTGCGCGCACGGGTGCCAAGACGGCGCTTATGACCCATATGATTGGCACAATAGGCGCTATGTCTTGTAATCCGGCGATTGGTGGGTTGGCAAAAGGCCACTTAGTACGCGAGATCGACGCGCTTGACGGCGTTATGGCAGAGGCTGCTGATCGGGGCGGTATTCAATTTCGGATGCTTAACACGTCTAAGGGCCCTGCCGTGCGAAGTGGGCGTGCTCAGGCTGACCGTAAGCTTTATTGTGAAGCGATGCAGGATATCTTGCTGCATTATCCCAACCTTACTGTAATAGAGGCTGAGGGTGATGATTTCATTTTAAATGAGAGTGATGGCTCTATTGCTGGTTTAAAGGATAAAGCGGGTAATGAGTATATTACTCCTTGTGTGATTTTGACGGTAGGGACGTTTTTGCGTGGTATTCTTCATCGGGGCACGGATATTACGCCGGGTGGCCGCATTAACGAAGAGCCTGTTATAGGTATGGCAGAAACGTTGGAGCGTCTGGGCTTTCCTCTGGGGCGGCTTAAGACAGGAACGCCAGCTCGTCTTGATGGGCGGACGATTGATTGGGATGTATGCGAGCCGCAATATGGCGATGAAAAACCGCAGCCCTTTTCCTATATGACGGATACGTTGCCGAACCCGCAAATTCCTTGTTATGTGACTTATACGAATGAAGAGACGCACGCGATTATCAAGAGGGATATCAAGCGCTCTCCGATGTTTTCGGGGCAGATTAAGTCTATTGGCCCGCGCTATTGTCCTTCGATAGAAGATAAGCTTAGGCGTTTTGCCGATAAGTCTCGTCACCAAATTTTTCTGGAGCCGGAAGGGTTGGATGATGACACGGTCTATCCTAATGGGATTTCGACCTCGCTGCCGATTGATGTTCAAGACGCTATGATCCACTCGATCAAAGGGCTGGAGAATGTGAAGGTTTTGGCGTGGGGCTATGCGATTGAGTATGACTATGTTGATCCACGTGATCTTAAACGCACACTGGAAAGCAAGCGTTTGCCGGGGTTGTTTATGGCTGGGCAGATCAATGGTACGACGGGCTATGAAGAGGCCGCTGCACAAGGCGTTATGGCGGGTGTAAATGCAGCTAATCAGGCTAAGGCTTTGCATGATGGGGCTGTGCGTGAGCAAGCTGATACTTTCACGCTAGATAGAGCGGATGCTTATATCGGTGTGATGATTGATGATTTGATTACCAAGGGCGCGCCAGAGCCTTACCGGATGTTTACCTCACGCGCGGAATATCGCTTGCGTTTGCGCGCTGATAATGCAGACCAGCGTCTTACGGATAAGGGCATAGCGGCAGGCTGCGTTGGTGAAGAACGTGCTGCATTCTGGGGCATAAAGTCCGAGAAATTGGCAACAGCGAGAGAATTGGTTCATGGTTTGAATGCTACACCTAGTGAGCTGGTGGTCGCTGGTATTAAAGTTAATCAAGATGGCGCACGGCGCACGGTTTCGAGCCTTTTGTCTTATCCTAATATTACATGGGAAGATTTGACTGTGTACTGGCCGGAGCTTGGGGAGGTGGAGCTTGAAATTCGTGAGCAGATGGAGATCGACTCGCTTTATGCTGGTTACATGGATCGGCATGAGGCAGATATTGCGGCATTTCGCAAAGATGAGCAGTTGGTGCTGCCTAAGGATCTGGATTTTGCTAAGGTTGGTAGTTTGTCTAATGAAATAAGGCAAAAGCTGGAGCATGTAAATCCGGTGACATTGGGTGAGGCGTCACGTATTCCGGGTGTTACTCCGGCGGCTGTTGTGGCGCTGCTGCGCTATGTTAAGAAGCCTTCGAAAAGGGTGTCTAGGAAGTCGGCATAATTGGAATTCTAAACTTATTTTTATTAGAACTTCATTATTTGCCCTAAGGAAAACAAAATAGTATAAGTTCCGTATGATTGACTATACGCAAGATAATATCCAGCGAGCTTTTGCTCTTTCAGACGCGGCGTTTGAAGGGTTAAAAATCTATCATAACCTATTGATAAAGTGGCAAAAAGCGATAAACCTCGTGAGCAATAATACGCTGGATGAGGCTTGGCATAGGCACTTTGCTGATAGCGCGCAGCTCTCTCGGCTTATTCCGGTAGAAGATGGGGTAAGGGGTTATGCGGATTTAGGCTGTGGTGGTGGTTTTCCGGGGCTGGTCATTGCTATGATGCGCCCGGAGCTTGAAGTGCATTTGGTGGAATCGGATGAGCGCAAGGGGCAGTTTATGCGCACCGTTATCCGCGAGGCTGGCGTAAAGAATGTAACGGTGCATACTGAGCGGATTGAGAATGTTGCTGGAGACTTTATCCCTGATTACATTAGTGCACGAGCTTTGGCATCGCTTTCCAAACTTTTGGACTATTGCCAGCCATGGATAGATGCAAATCCAGATTTGCGTTTTTATTTTCTTAAGGGTGAGCAGGCTGTTGATGAGATAGATGAGGCACATAAGTTCTATGATTTTAGTATTAAAACTACGCCCAGTGTTACTGATGAGCGCGCACAAATCTTATTGATGGAGCGTGTGCGCGATTTAGCGTAATTGCCCAAATGGTTCGAATTGTGTTTCTTTAGATACGACAGCTGCTTCAACATCTGGCGTTGTTGGATCCATTGTTTTTGCAGTATCTGCATAAACTTCAGGAACGTGACCGGCACCTTTTATTTCAAAATTATCTTTATCAAGGACAATTTGTTCGCCGTATTCTTTGCCAACACCACCGACAGTGCCACCAAGGAAATCAGCACGCATTTTAAGACCAATAACATTATCATTAAGATTTTGAACAAATGCACCTGTTGCCGGAGGATATAATCCGTTAGCGCATGTATTAAAATGGTTGGGTAACACCGATCTTAGATGTGGAGATAAAGCGGAATCAGAACCGGGAACTCCTAAATCAGCAATGTTTGTGGTTTTTGCGCCATAAACAGCGGCTAGATAGTTTGTTGAAATGGTTCCGATGGAATAGCCTACTACCTCAAGACTTTTTACATTTGGGTTTTGAAGTAATTCGAGATATGCGGTTTCGGCATCAAGCACTGGGTTGGTTAGGCAACTATTGTTTTCAGCGCTACCGCGTTCTGCTAGATCGATTAATGGGCCAACAAGTTTACCTGCGCCCTCATCTCTGCCGAATAAGTCCATGCCTTTTGCTAGCATGATGTAGTGATGTGTTTCCGGGTTCATAATAACTTTTAAATGAGAGCTGGATTCAGGGTTGCTTACATTGGCAACGAGCTTATATGTCTCGGTGTTGTCTGTTTCCGGGTGGGTGACTTTAACGGTTTGTGCGGCATTGTCATAGAGTTCATAATACAAATCCGCTGTGGCCATGGGATCAAATAGGCGTGAATTTTTCTCAGATAGCTCGTTTGGTAATTCTACAGGATTATCGGCGCGTGTTTCGCTCCAAGGTGTGATTTGTTCTGGTTGGCTCATAATTATATTATCCGCTTATATTTTTTATTTGAAAGATTGTACATGTTATTTGATTTTATGTCAAAAACTAGTATACATAATAAATAGAGTAGTGGTGCAGTAGTGAATGCTCCTCAATTTATATGGAGAACGTGGTTATGGGTAAGAATAAAGACGGTTTTGTTTTGCCGGGTGAGGATGGTGTTAATTTGGTTGGCGGTAGTTCAGGCGGTGCTGAGCAGCTGGGAATTCATGAAGAATTTATGGGCCATCCTGAGCGGTTTAAACCCACAAGTACGGCATTGCATATGGCTTATGTTACGGCCCTTGGAGAAAGCTATGAATTGTTTTCAGCCGATAAAAAGGGTCGTGAAGGAATAATAAATGAAAGTATTAATAATGGTGAGCTGGGACATATTTTTGTAGAAGCCGGTAATCGTCATGATTTATTAGAGGGGCAAGGTCCACGAGTTTATAATGTCGTTGCTATTAAGGGCGATGTAAATGAAAGGGTTACTAGAAGCTGTGAGGGGTTTGAGCTAACTGATTTGATTGAACGCGTGCCAGAGCCGGAATGACACAGCATAGTAATTGTGAGTAGCTTGACATATTAGAGGCGGCTTGCTAGGTATTAAATACACGGGGAGAGAAAAATTCGTCTGTAAAACGATAATTAGGGGGGGAATAAGAGATGATTCCAGGAAAAATAATAAGACCTACATTTAATGCAGCGTCCCGTATGCCAGTTG
>Ga0070728_10002819_pt1 | contig 20490 bp, 22 predicted proteins | sample tdDd471_FD_66723 | JGI IMG/M metagenome (GOLD analysis project Ga0070728, IMG submission 66723) | Marine sediment microbial communities from the Atlantic coast under amendment with organic carbon and nitrate - tdDd47.1 | ecosystem: Environmental > Aquatic > Marine > Coastal > Sediment | place... | reverse complement strand
ATCGTCAGAAATGAACTCATAGAGCCATTCTCCATGAGCATTCATCGCCGCTCCACCATTATTCCAAGTTGTTACCATCTGGTTGTATGTCACACGTGATGCATTCTCATCAAAACAATTATGCTCAAAAAGCTGTTTCCAATAAGCAAATACATTTTTCACACGCTCATCGGTATAGGAGACCAGACCTTCCATCAATTGCTCATGAAACTCTGCTCCATTCAGGCGCAAATTAATGTGTGTAAACCAAAAGCCCATTGGTGGAGGCCAAGTGGTACTCGCAGGAACGACAAAAGGGGTAATGCCAGCCTCACTCAAAGCATCACAAATTGTCAGTAACTCATCCCACGTTGTTGGAGGATCAACACCCGCTTCTGCCATCACATCAATGCGGTAAAAAATACCATTCCACTGAATCGCCTGTGGAACAAAATACTGTTTCCCATCTACGCTAGACATGGCTTTAACACTAGGGGGGAATACCTCATCCCATCTTTGTTCTTCCCATAAATCCGTTATGTCGGCAATCAAGCCCTGACGTGCATAATCTCGCAAATTACCATTCAAGGATGCACTAAATACATCGGCTGGAACATCATCTGTTACTTCCCGATGAATCACTCGATTAACATAGGAGCTATAATAGTCTGTTCGCCAGATTTCTGTTTCTAAATCAGGGTATTGCTCAAAGAAGGCTTCAGCATTTGACACGTCCCATTGTCCAGCAGGAGAGCCACCATAATGGGAACTAAATACAAATGGACGGTCTGGCAACGTCGAGGAGGTATCGTCACCGTCGAAAATCGACCCTTCTAGTGTAAATAAGAAAATATCTGTTCCGATGCGCCCATTTCCTGATTCGATTAAGTAATAATAGGTATCATCTTGGTGAAATAATGCCCCTTGAAAGAAGGGGTGATTGCCGACCGTTTGATCCGTCGTTAGAATTGGATTTTGTGCATAGCGAGAAAAGTGAATACCATCTTCACTAACTGCTAGTCCTGTTTGGCTTCCGTTACGCCCACCTTCATACAACATCACCCAGCCATCATCAGTCTGCACAACCTCAGGACGACCTAACGATGTGCCTTCCCAACCAACTGTGGGTTTCATAATCGGATCACTCTCGGCAAAAGGTGCATCAGTCGTATCAGGGTTGTCGTATTTTTCCCAGATAATCCCGTCATCTGATGTCGCCATCCCAATCTGTGAGCCATCAGCATTTACACCCACATAATACATCACGTATCCATCCTCGATAGGTAAGACATTCACACGCATCACCTGCAAATCATCCCATTCACCGCTATTCCCGGGAGATAACACAGGATCGTCATCAAATGTCCACGGTCCGGTCGGTTCAGGCGCAGTTGCTCGTCCGATATATCCTGCGCTATTGCTTGACGTAAAGGTGTGATAGTACAATACCCATGTTCCGTCGGGTTGAACTAACCCACTCAATATCAGCGCCCCACGTCCTTCGATTGGAACATCATCCACGGTAAAGATGGGGTCTTCTAAAACACGTGTCCACTCAATGCCATCAGGTGACGTATGATAGTAATTTACAGTCTTACCGGGCCAACTAGCGAAGAAGTTTGAAAACATGTGGAACTTGTCATCGTGGAAGATAATTGCACCCCCGTTCAGATAGCGATTCGCAGGTTCGCGTATGATCACAGGCTCTTCTGAATAGAGGGAGAACTGCGCCTTTATATCGACAGAAGTGTCAAATGTGTCTCCATCAGAGTCCTGTGCAGAAACTCCCAATAAGGTCGTCATCAAGAAAAATATTAAAAGTGAAAGTCGTAAAGATTTATACATTGTTGCTCCATTCCAATACTGAATACTAAAGAAAATAAGCATTTACTATGGTATGAAGCATGAATCCAAAATTCCCCCTCCGATTGGGGGGTATTTTGTGAGTAATAATAAATTTATGCTTAGATAAGTCCCAATTGTTGAGCTTGAATTGTGGCACGGGTGCGATTGGTGACACCTAATTTTTTATAGATGTTCTTAACATGCCAACGTGTTGTACTAACAGATATATTCAACTTATTACCAATCTCGGGATTAGAATATCCCTCAGCAATGAGCTGAATTACGTCGCGTTCTCGTGAGGTAAAGGGAGTCATTAATGAGGTTACCACAAGAGGTTCAGGTTGTAATGATGTATCCTGCAATAAACGGCTTGCTAAACGATTTTCCTGCTGATTAGCGAGTATCTTCAATAAACGCGTCACAGTCATCCCATTATCCAATATCAGACGTTTATGTCCTGTTTGCTGAGTCATTGATACCGCACGCCGAAGTGATAATAACGCAGATTCACGATTACCAACTGCCTCGTAACTCATCGTCATTAGAAGCAAAACTTCGATTAGGCTCGTCTTTTGATTCGATTTGGTTGCGAGGTGTTCAAGTTGAACTAAGAGCGTAATTGCCTTACGTGGATTTGGTATCAGTCCTAAGCATAATTGATAAGCGACATTGAGATAGGTAAACATCGTCTCAATAGATAACACATCAACATCGGGGTCATAGTCATATTTATCCCACTGAATTGACGGTGCAATCCAACCATGCTCAGCCAATCGTGAAATAGGGTATGCGGATATACGGGATAGTTGGTAACCACTCGTTCCTACAAAATTACGAGCTTCCTCCATCACAGTGATAGACTCTACTTCACCAACAAATCGTGCCAAGGTCATAGATGAAGCTAAAAACGAATTTATACCGCCATGTGTTTGACTTAATATACGACCACGCCTCAATATCTGTTCTGCTTCAGTTACACGATCACGTTCATATAGAACCTTACCAAGTTGAGAGTAGAACGTGCATGACAAATCAGGACGATTGATATGCTGGCACATTGACAAACTATAGCGACACAATGCTTCGGCTTCTAAAAGGCTACCGTGCCGATACCGTGCCGCAACCAAAAAGTCCATCGAAATTGCCCATAGATCATAATAACCGACCTGTTCATAAATTGTCACAGAATCCGTTAATAAATCAATTGCTTGCGTTGTCTCGCCATAATAGAAAAACGATAAGCGAGCAAGGTTATGTTGCATCATCGCTCGTAATATTACATCATCTTCAGGCAAAATCTGCAACGCTTGCCGTGAAAGTTCACGGCTTTTATGCGGATTATCATCAAGATTACTGAGTTGTGCGCGTAGTACAATTACATCATTCATCACTTCTGTTGGTAAATCCGCTTCAACTTGTTCTAATAAATAACCGACTTGCTGAGTTTGCCCTTTGCTGTAGAGAGACCACAAATAACCAATCAGTGTAATGGGATAATCCAATAAAACTTTAAACGGTATAGGCTTGAGTAGGTTAATGATCAGTTGATTTTGTCCCCACTTTAACAAACGTTGCCCGTACTGTTCTAGGTAAGCCAACAATATATCATGATTGACATGACTTGCATGAAATAAAATGTTCTCGACATTATCAAAATTGAGCTCGTCCTGCTGGCTATACCACTCACTTGCTCGTTGGTGCAAAGCAATCAGATCATCCTCAGCACCTTGCCGAATTTGGTTTCTCAAGAATGAGCCAAATATTGGTTGATAACGATATTGTGTATGGTTGGTATCTAATCTAAAAAGAGGGATACCAACTTTCTCTAAGGTGGCTAAGGGATAATATTTCTCGGACTCTGAAATAATATATCGGCAAACATCATCATCAATCCACTGTAGGATGCTAGTATTCATCAGAAAGGACTGTAGTTGTGCTGGATATTCGTTGAAACACTCGCTCATTAGATAATCCACTACAAAATGATCTTGTCCTGAAAAATACTGAATCACCGTATCAAGATCTGACGATTTTTTGAGACGCGCTACTAAAATTTGGATAATGGCTATCCAACCCTCTATCCGACTATAGATATTCGTAACCTGTTCATCAGCGAGGGTTATATCTGTGCAAGCGTCAAAGTAATCATTTATTTCTTTTTGAGTGAAGCTTAAGTCCGATGCATTAATTTCTGTAAGCAGACCATTCGCTCGTAAACTCGCAATCGGTAAAGGGGGTTCAGATCGGCTTATTATCATAAGATGTAACTGTGGCATCGTATGTTTAAGTAAAAACTCGATGCTCGCATGGATCTCGTCATTAAAAATTACATCATAATTATCAATGACAAGGCAAATAGAATCTGTCACATGTCGTTTAATTGTATTGGCAAGGTGTGTTAACCTCTCTGAGGCAGAATAAGCAATATCAGATTGAAGAAGTGTCTCAAACATAGGTTTAATGGTCAATAAGGCGGTAGTAAGGTACTCTAAAAACCGTGTTTGTTCATTGTCATGTACATCCAAGGATAACCATGCAACTTTTGCATCAGATTGTTGTTTCCATTGCCTGAATAATGTCGTTTTCCCATATCCTGCAGGAGCTTGGACTATAGTGAATCCTTTAGCTCGGTTTATTTTTTCAATCAATTGTGTTCGTTGGATTGTATTAGATTGTATCGAACTATCAAACTTAGATTCAATCAATATCATAATAGTGAAAGCCACTCAATATATTTGATACTAGCCTATAAATTGTAACTTATAAATATTGTTAGGGTTAGGCTAAGAGGGGCAGGCAGTTTAGGATTGATGTTGTTGGCAAACCTAAACTCATAAAACATGTCTAAAGTGGAGTATCTTTGGATGTTACTCTAAAAAAACACAGGTAAACAAACATATTTTACTGATTATGGAAAGTCAATGATATGATGGGGCGATATGATGTTTTAGAAATTCAAATTAACGAACCATTGCTACATCGAGAAGAGATGGTTAGTCTGTCCTCCCGGACGAGCTAATCAAAAAGACTCTGAGTCTGTTCAATATCTTTTATGACCCGCAGTGCCCGCAGAGTAACCCATTTACTCGGCTTGCCACGTTTTTCAATGTCAATCCACATCTTACCATTAAGTGAGTTCTCAAGTTTCCAACGTCCTTCGGCATTTTGTTTGCTCAGTAGCCAGTGATAGGCTTCTGCCAGCCGCGCATCGCCACCATAACCGAGTAAAACTAGAATAGCCAGCGTTTCCAGCACATCGCTCCAATAGCTAAGTGGGAAGCCAAGCTTGAACCAGGCTGAGCTTATTTTTTCAATGTAAGGAAAATCCGCTCTCGCCACATCATATTGCAACAGAAACTGTGCACCACATTCAATCGCATATTCCATATCAGGTGTACGTTGCTGTGGCGGGACATTTAGCAAGGCTTTCATGGCTTTTAGAGCGCCCCAGCCGCATGATTGCTTTGCGTTAACCCCACAGGAGAAACTCGGTCCACTTGTGCCAGACTGGTAGTATTCAATGGGTTCTTGCCCAATGATACTGCGTACTTGCCAATCCAACGCCAGTTGCACACGTGGATCATCTAGAAATCCCAGACGAATAAGTGCATAGAGTAAATTCCCGTTGAGACAGTGTATTACGCTACTTGATGTTGAGGATTTTGTATTACTAGCGGCGAATCCTCCATTACTGGCGATACTATGGCTGAGTAAGTACTTACACCCACGCTGTAAACGCTCGTCAGTGGGATCTACTCCCAATTCACTCAGGAGCATAATCTGCCAGATTGTTCCTTGATATTTGCGATATCCGCCGCCGGGTTGTTTCCAGTACCCTTCAGGGTTTTGTGCGTCCAGAATGACTGGCACCGGTCCGGAAATCATAATCTCAGATTTTGCGGTGATAACTTCAGGATCATTAGCTGGACGACCAAGTAAATCACGCAGGGCAAAATAGCGTACAGATGGGTTGTCAGTATCTGGCTCAAGCAACCACGTGAGCGAGTCACCATTTAGTTTTTCTTGCCATAGTATCATATGCCCTATGCTCCACTAAATCGAGTATAGTTCAGATGTGTTAGTCATCTTTTGGAGCAGTGGGAACGTATCCAGATCGCTTGGCCCTTCGTTTCAGAAGCTTCAACTCCTTTTTAGCTTCTCTACGTTCTTCCTTCTTACTGTTAAGTCGATCAAGTACATCTGAATCTTTCTTCTTGGGTAGATTTTTGCTTGGACGATCCTTGTTAGCCATTTTATTACCTCCACAATAGAAATAAATTACATGAACTACATTCAGCCTATTCCTAAATCTGTGGTGAGTGGTGATTAAAAGCTTTATCCTTGTTATGCTGATTGATAGCACATTTCTATGCTATCGGATTTGCATAATGGAAACGGCCTCTTTCTTTCCTATTATTCTCATAATAGCTTGAATATTCTTTGTCTGTAATTGACAAATATCCACAATCAGGATGATGTTTATCCATTTCCTGAATATCCTAATAAGTTAATCGTCGCTACCAATATCTACTGTCCCTTACATGAGAAACATACTTGCAGTCAACGTATATAATCGCTGATCGAAGTGGTGGATGTTTCTGATAATGTTCTTATAAGCGCATAATCGAGACTTTTCACCATAGCGTAATCTCATTAGTTTATTAGTCAATTATCACTATCCTCACAATTCGGAAAATTCTATGATGAGTGTAGGAGGATTGTCATATGATAATCATACTATTGGTCTTGACATTATTTTGTGCATTCCTTGCAACACAGACATCGCGCTTATTACATGCAACTTTGTGGTTGGCAGGTGTGAGTGCATTAACCTCGACTATGTTTTATTTCATTGGAGCATGGACAATCGCGGTTGTTGAACTAAGTGTGGGGGCAGGGCTGGTCATCGTGTTGGTTGTATTCGTAATTACTATGATCGGGGATGAACAACAGCCAGTTCAAATCAAACGCTTACCCTTAGTACTTATCGTTTTTATGCTATTGTTCATATTAATCTTGACAGTGCCTCTAATTCCCTTTTCTTCCACTATTGACCTACCTATGCTCGATAGTGAACTCTGGCAAAATCGAGAGTTGGATTTGCTGGTTCAGATTACATTGATTTTTGCAGGTGTATTGGGTGTTCTCGGTTTATTAAGGGCATCAGACATCGATGAAAAAACAGAGGCTGTGCAGACATCAAATAAGATCAGACCGACAGTTGAACGGGAGGCAATTTCATGAGTGCTTTCATCGCCATGTTCGTGTGTGCGTGGTTCTTACTGGGTATTGGGGTATATGGTTTGATGACGACTCATAACTTCCTAAGAGTTATGATTGCACTGCAACTGATGGTTAAGGGGGCACTCATCATTCTGGTTGTTGCAGGTTATCTGACAGAACAATTTGCGCTTGGTCAAAGCCTTGCTATTACAGTAATCACAGTTGATACGCTGGTAATGGTCATTGGTCTAGCATTGGCGGTTCAAGTCAAAACACATAAAGGTACACTCAATATTGATGAGGTGATAAACGCGGAAGGATAGGTACTATGACCATATTAGCAGGTTTCATCGGATTGCCGATCCTAACATCGCCGCTTGTTTATCTCCTCGGACACCAATCCGATTTTCACAGAAAAATTAATTCGCGCTGGTTCTCACTCCTGATGTTTGTTGTCTTATGGAGTGTATGGTTCGGTATCGCTTTTCTTTTGGAGTCTGAAGGAGCAATAGTATTTAGCGTTGGTATGATTCGTTTACGTATGGATGGATTAAGTTTCCTCATCAGCAGTTTGGCTCTATTGCTTTCGACCTTAACGACACTGTTTTCGTTCCACGATATAGAAGGTCAAACAAGTGAAGAGAAATATTATGGGATGATCTTCATACTCATTGGTATGATTCTTGGCCTGGTCTGTTCAGGGGATTTGTTTAATCTATGGGTCTGGTTTGAAGGTACAGCAATTTCATCTTATCTATTAGTCGCATTCTATAATCAGAAAGCAGATGCCCTTGCGGCATGTGTAAAATATTTTGTGCAAACGGCTGTTGGATCAGTGCTGGTATTATTTGGAATTGGGATTGTCCTCATTCAAACGGGAACGCTTGATTTAGCTGTCATCAAACCAAACGCATCGCCTTTGCTCACGATTGCTGGTGCATTATTTGTCATGGGTTTTGGTGTAAAAGCCGCGCTATTCCCTAATTTTACATGGCTTCCTGATGCGTATGCTGAATCACCAACAGGAGTAAGCGCTTTGCTGTCTGGTGTTGTAACGGTGAGCGGGCTAGTTGCTTTGTTAAAAGTGTTGTCCGTGGTAATGGGGTCACAGGAACAGTGGAGTGCCGTGTTGCTGATCATTGCCGCCTTCAATATCATTATCGGTAATTTTCTAGCAATTGCTCAAACTGAAGTTAAACGAATTCTAGCATATTCTAGCATCAGTCATATCGGATTCATTCTGCTTGCATTCGGCATCGGTCTCATCACCCACTCTCCACTTGCGATGCGGGCATCGGTACTACACCTCTTTATACATGGTCTGATGAAATCCTTGGCGTTTCTAGCGGTTGGCACGTTTATGTATGGACTTGGCCGGAAATCATCGCAACAACTGACTATCAATGACTTAACAGGTGCTGCGCAACGCTATCCAGCAATGGCAGTCGCCCTAGTGATGGGTCTTCTTAGCCTTGCAGGTGTGCCATTATTGGCAGGTTTTGTCTCCAAGTGGCAGATATTCATTGGGGGTATTCAGAGTGGGTCAGGCTGGATTATCGTGCTGATGATTTTTGCAGCATTGAATAGTGTCTTCTCACTTGCCTACTACTTACCGATTATCAACGCGTTGAATAGCAAAACTGACGAAGTGCGTTGGCAACACACACCACAGATACCCCTATCGATGCGCCTATCTGTTATGACCCTTGCACTATTGATTCTACTCTTAGGTATCTTCCCTAATCTTATCGACTGGCTCATAAATCCAGCAGGGGAAGCATTGTTCGCTCTGTTTTTGTAAAGGAGGTCGAACATGAATATTCTATTTTCTCCACCGATTGCATTACTAATCTACATCGGACTAGTTGCAATTTTGGTTGCAATGGGTCGGTTGCTGGCTGAAGGGAGCTCGATATCAACTAACGCACACCTCTATTCCAGTGGTGAATTATCGCCTGTTGACGATGAAAAAAGTGTGCCCGGTTATCGTCCATTTTTTACTGTTGCTCTTTTCTTTGCCGTTTTGCATCTCGGTGTTGTCATACTGGCGACAAGTGGATTTTCGAGCGTATCGGTTGTGTACTTACTGGGTCTGATGATGGTACTTATCGTTCTGATTATAGGTTAAAGAGGAACATATCATGTTTTCCTTAAACGAACATTGGTTAGAATCTCTCGAACAAATTAAACTCTGGGCGCGTATTCATTCCCCATGGCTGATTCACTTTAACAGTGGATCATGCAATGGTTGTGATATTGAAATCTTAGCAACGTTGACACCACGCTATGATGCAGAACGGTTTGGTGTGCGTCTACAAGGAAGTCCACGTCATGCTGATGTGTTGATTTGTACAGGTCCCGTTACACGACAAGCAAAAGAACGCTTATTGCGGATTTATGAGCAGATGCCAAAGCCAAAATATGTGCTGGCAGTTGGAACGTGTGCTATTTCAGGGGGGGTGTTTGCAGGATGTTATAACGTTATCGGACATATCGATCAGGTGATTCCAGTCGATGTTTATGTAGCTGGGTGTCCACCTCGCCCCGAAGCGATAATCAATGGCTTAGTTATCTTACTCAGTAAGATGGAAGTAAATCGCAGTAAAGAGAGGGAGATAACACATCATGACAAATGACATCTTATTGAAACTCGTACAAGAACAACTCACTGATTATGTGATGGAGTGGGTAATACCAGAGCCCAATCGCTTGGATGGCAGTTTGTCCAGTGAGCAGTTATTGACTGCCGCGACACAGCTTAAAAATGTCGATGGTTTTTATCTTGTTGCCATTACAGGGATTGATGATGGTGCAGAAAATAATACCTTAGAGATTTTATATCATTTTTGTATCAAAGTGATGATCGTTACCTTGCGCGTGACACTAGATCGCAATCAACCGACTGTACCAAGTCTTTGCACAATCTTCCCATATGCCAGCCCCTATGAGCGTGAAACAGGTGAAATGTTCGGCATCACGTTTACAAGTACACCTGATACTTCCCGTTTATTTTTGCCTGATGATTGGACAGAAGGTGTCTATCCATTGCGTAAAGATGCACAGCTAGAGGGAGTAAATGATGTCCACGATAAATAAATCACGGCGTTTTACTGTTCCTATTGGACCTCAACATCCAGCCTTGAAAGAACCGGGGCATTTTGAATTTGTGGTCGATGGTGAAATCGTGCAATCAGCATCGGTACGTTTAGGTTATGGCCACCGTGGGATCGAAAAAGCCGTTGAATCCCGCTCATGGATACAAAATTTATATTTGTTAGAGCGTATCTGTGGGATTTGCTCACATATTCATGCCACTGCCTATTGCATTGGTGTTGAGCAACTCGCAGGTGTAACCGTGCCAATTCGTGCACAGGTTATTCGTACGATCGTGGCCGAATTAGAGCGTATCCATAGCCATTTGTTATGGTTAGGTGTCGCCGCTCATGAAGCTGGATTTGATACTTTATTTATGTATAGCTGGCGTGACCGCGAAACCATTATGGACATTCTGGAAACCTTGACAGGTAACCGTGTGAATTATTCTGTCAACATCCTCGGTGGTGTGAAATATGATTTGTTGCCAGAACATAACGAGGCAATTCGGATGGGTTTGGATTTCCTAGAAGAACGGACAGTGCATTATGTGGATGTCGTCACAAATGATTCACTGTTTTTACGACGGACACAGAATATTGCTGTGATGTCTTATGAGCAAGCATTAATTGCTGGTGTGACGGGACCGACGACGCGCGCGTCCGGTGTGAAACGCGATATACGGTTAGATGCACCTTATCTAGCTTATGCCAACTACCCGATCAAACTCATGATCGAAACTCATGGTGATTTAGAGGCACGTTTTGTTGTCCGTCTTCGTGAATTGCTAGAAAGCTATCAGTACATCCGCACTCTATTGGATGTCTTACCTGAAGGCGAGCTTAAAACTCGGATTCCACGCCGTATTAAGGCTGGAGAAACCATCAGTCGAGTTGAAGCCCCACGTGGTGAATTGTTCTACTTCATCAAAAGCAATGGGACTGATATTCCTGACCGCATCCACATCCGAACCCCAACATTGGCAAATATTGCTTCCGTCACCCATCTTGTGATCGGTCAGCATCTGGCGGATGTGCCGATGGTACTGATTGGGATTGATCCGTGTTTCTCCTGCAATGATCGCATGACTGTTGTCGATAATGAGGGCTCGTGCGATGTGTGGGATGGCGAGAAATTACGCCAATATGGAATTGAGTATTATCAGAAAAGGAGTACCTGATGATTGAATTCCTCAGAACTTTAGTGATACTTCTTTTATTCCCGACAGGCTTATTTTTGCTGTTCAACGCTATGATATATCAATGGATTGATCGAAAATTGGTCGCGCGCTTACAAAATCGTGTTGGTCCCAAATGGTATCAACCGTTAGCCGATACGATCAAATTACTTGCCAACGAAGAAGTGTTTCCAGAAGGTACTAATCATATACTGTTCGTATGGTTGCCCGTGGTCGGCTTAGCGGGAGCATTGACTGCTGCGCTCTATGTGCCGATCCTTGGATTATCCCCTGCGTATAGTTTTTCTGGTGATCTACTGGTAACCGTTTACCTGCTGAGCCTATTGACGTTATGTTTGGGTTTAGCAGGTGTAAATACACGCGGACAATTTTCTATGCTTGGTGCAACCCGTACCTTGACGCAGTTGTTTGCGTATGAAGCTCCGTTTCTGCTGGCATTATTAGGTCCTGCAGTGGTTGCTGGTAGTTTACAAATCAACGAAATTATGGCTTATAGCAGTCAGCAATGGTTGATTTTCACCCAACCAATTGGATTTGTAGTTCTGCTGGTTGGCTTGATGGGTAAGCTCGAAATTCCACCTTTTGATTCCCCCGAAGCAGAAACCGAAATTGTGGCGGGTGCATTGACTGAATACAGCGGACGTGGACTGGCTCTATTTCGATTAGGACAATGGGTTGAGTTGGTTGTCGGGCTGACGTTGGTAGCGGCATTTTATCTGGGTGGGATTCATAACCCGCTGGATTATGTAATGAAAACAGTGTTCTCGTTGCTGTTTATTGTCACACTTCAAACAACTATGACTCGCTTGCGGATCGATCAGACAGTCGGTTTATGGTGGCGTTATGGTACATTGTTGGTGCTTGTACAGTGGCTGTTTATCTATCTGATCGAAGGTGTATCATGAAAATCACTTTGATGTTTCGTGACATTTTGAAATCATTATTCGGTAAACCTGCTACAGAACCATTTCCAAATCCAGAACAGATTGAGCCAGAGCGATTACGCGGAAAATTACACTGGAATCCTGACGGTTGTACGGGATGTCAGTTATGTGTGAAGGATTGTCCGTCGAATGCACTTAAACTGTTTGTGATCGATAAAGCCAAAAAAGAATTTGTCATGCGTTACGATGTCGGGATGTGTACATTTTGTTCTCAATGTATAGAAAATTGTCGATTTAATTGTTTGGATATGGCTCAAGATGAATGGGCATTGTCCGCTAGTAGCTCAGAATCTTTTATCGAGTTCTATGGAAAAGAAACAAATGTCAAACAGCTGTTGGAAGCATCAACTACGGATGATTCTGAATGAGAAAACTAAGCGAATAGCAGTTGTCGGGGTTGGGCATGAATTACGTGGTGATGATGCAGCTGGCATTCATGTCATCCATGAGTTACAAGATAATTTACTGCCAACAGATACCTTCTTGCTAATTGAGGCTGGGTCTGCACCAGAAAACCTGACGGGACAATTACGCCGATTTGCTCCACATACTGTATTACTCATCGATGCAGTTGATATGGGTCAACCCAGTGGAATGATTCAATATGTTGATTTAGAGGACAAAATCATCGAAAGTGTGTCGTCAACACATGCTCTTTCATTGCGCTTATTTGCAACCTATATCAAAACTGAATTCAATTGCGATGTCCATCTTATGGGTATCCAAGCAGAACAGATGACATTAGATACCCCTTTGTCGGCTTCTGTTCAGTCCAGTACGGATCACATCATACAATCCTTTTTGGCTTCTGCTTGGTTTCAGAAAAATTCTTCATTATATGAGCAATAATGACATCCGTGGTAGAGGAAAATTACATTCAACACTACGAAATCTATCAGTTACCTGAACATAATAGATTGAACGATATTCATATAGTTAAGAAGGTTATGATAGAGAATCAATTCTAAAACACCGTAAATTTAATAAAGTAGAGGAGTGCGCTATGACAAAAGTCAACTTTACGCTTGATGGAGGCGTACTCCGCGTGAAGGAAAATGCAACAATCCTACAGGCGGCGCGCGAGCATCAAATTGACATCCCGACGCTTTGTTACCTTGAAGGTTTATCTGTTGCAGGATCATGTCGTCTTTGTGTTGTCTATATTGATGAGGAGCAAAGACCCGTCACTGCCTGTACCACGACAGTTCATGAAGGTATGGTGGTCAATACACAGAGCGCAACCTTACTTGCACAACGAAGATTATTACTTGAAATGTTATTTGCCGAAGGGCACCATGTCTGTGCGATTTGCGTCTCTAATGGTTTGTGCGAATTACAGTCACTGGCGCAAGATCTTGGCGTAACATCGATTCCCTTCCCCAACCGTCACAGTGAACAAAATCTCGATTTATCGCATGAACGATACGGCTTTGACCCCAATCGCTGTGTACTCTGTACGCGCTGTGTTCGCGTATGTGATGAAATCGAAGGATTGGGTCTGTGGGCAGTTGTTGGGCGCGGAAGCGATGCCCATCTTGAAATTAATCAAGGACAAGGTTGGGGATTATCTGATGTCTGTACCAGTTGTGGCAAATGTGTGATGGCTTGTCCGACTGCTGCACTGTTTGATAAACATGCTTCTGCGGGAGAGATGGTCAAGAATTGTGCTTTACTCACACATCTGGCAGAGAAAAGGGAGCAGAGATAATGTCAAAAAAAATCACACTAGCAACCCTTTGGTTAGATGGCTGTTCGGGCTGCCATATGTCGTTTCTTGATCTCGACGATTTATTAATCGAAGTGCTGGGATTGGTGGATTTGGTTTATAGTCCCTTGATGGATATTAAAGAATTCCCAGAAATGGTTGATGTCACACTGGTAGAAGGCTCAGTCAGCACGAATGAAGACATAGAGAAAATTCAGCATATTCGCCAACATACAAAATTTCTAATTGCTTTTGGTGATTGTGCGGTAACTGGCAATATTCCAGCGATGCGAAATCATTATTCAGTGAGACAAGTGTTACAACATGTATATCACGACAATGCCACAAATGACGATGTAGAACCCATCAATGGTGTCCCCATTTTATTAGATACTGTCCGTCCTATTCATGCAATTGTGCCTGTAGATCTAACGCTTCCCGGTTGCCCACCCCAACCCAACTTGATTTACTTTGTTCTGACTGAGTTGGTGGCGGGTCGTATTCCTGATTTAATGGGTCGTGCACGTTTTGGTTAGGAGGGAATAATGACACGTACGATCACAATTGATCCTATTACCCGTATAGAAGGTCATGCACGGATTACCTTATACCTAGATGACACAGGGCACGTAGCGGATGCAAATTTACATGTTACTCAATTGCGCGGATTCGAGAAATTATCACAAGGTCGTCCTTTCCGCGAGATGCCTGCATTGACTGCTCGTATCTGTGGTATTTGTCCTGTTAGCCATCTACTCGCATCATCAAAAGCCTGTGATGAGTTACTAGCAGTTCGGATACCCCCAACAGCTGAGATGTTACGCCGATTGCTGAATTATGCTCAGATGGTGCAATCTCATGCACTCAGCTTTTTCTATTTATCATCACCTGATTTGTTACTTGGAATGGATGCCTCATCCAAAACACGGAACATTGTAGGCGTAATTCAGGTTGCGCCTGAATTGGCACGCCAAGGCATTCGCTTACGCCAATTTGGTCAGCATTTGATTAAAGGATTAGGTGGAAAGCGGATTCATAATGCATGGGTTGTCCCCGGTGGTGTTTCCGAACCACTCAATCCAGATACACGTCAAACCACTTTGCTGGCAATTCCAGAAATGTTAAATATTATCCGCAACACGCTGGATATATTCAGAACGATGTTGCCTAATTTTGTTGATGAGATTGAAGTATTCGCCAATTTCCCAACGATGTATATGAGCCTGATTGCGCCTGATGATACGCTGGAATATTATGATGGTGAGTTGCGAATCGTCGATGAGAATGGCAAAACAATTAACAATATCTCCTCGGAAGCTTATAACACGTTCATTGGGGAAGCCTCAGAAGATTTCTCTTACCTCAAGTCACCTTATTATCTACCAATGGGTTATCCCAATGGGATGTATCGGGTCGGTGCGTTGGCTCGGTTGCATGTTGCAAAGCGTTGTGGCACTCCGCTTGCTGATGCGGAACTAGAGATATTTAAGCAAATACCATTGACTGAACGTCACAGTAGTTTCCACTATCACTATGCTCGACTCATCGAAATCTTACATGGTCTTGAACGTATTCAAGATATATTAAATGACCCCGATGTTCTGGATCATCGTATTCGTGCTCATGCTGAACCAAATAGTAACGAAGGGATTGGCATTATCGAAGCACCACGTGGAACCCTGATTCATCATTATCATATTGATGACAACGGTTTGATTACCGATATGAATTTGATTGTGGCGACAGGTCATAATGTACTGGCAATGAATCGAGGTATCAAGCAGGTTGCTGAGCGATTTGTGGATGGTAATCAATTGACAGAGGGTATGCTCAATCGAGTTGAAGCAGTGATTCGTGCTTTTGACCCCTGTTTAAGCTGTGCTACTCATGCTATCGGACAAATGCCCTTACATATTCAGCTATTGAATCAAGTTGGTGAGGTTGTAAATGAGGTGAGACGATGAAGAAAAAAATTCTCATTCTCGGTTATGGTAACTCGTTAAGACAGGATGATGGGGTTGGCATTGAGGTTGTACGTCGCTTGCAAGAGAAAATCACATCACCTAATTGTACGTTTATGACAGCGTTTCAGCCACAACCTGAAATGATTTTTCAGATTATAGAAACTGATGTACTCCTCATTATTGATGCAAGTGCTAGCATTCGGCCTGGTGCGATTAATCGAACTCAACTATCTAGTACAGATCCAAACGAAACCTATACAAGCAGCAGCCATTTCTTAACTCCACAGCGAATGTTATTGCTATGTGAACAACTCTATGAATATGCTCCGTACACCCTGTTATACACAATTGGTGGCTATAATTTTGGCTATGGTAAGGGTTTCTCGGCAATCGTCAGTCTACGTCTGAATCGTCTGGTTGATAAGATTCTGACCGAAATTCAAGATATTATGGAGGTTGCAGATTATGTTTAACTTAGATACTCAGAAGAATTTGAACATCCTTATACAAGGTATTGTACAGGGTGTAGGGTTTCGTCCCTTTGTTTATAGACTCGCCCATGAATGTTATTTAACGGGCTGGGTCAATAATTCGGCACAAGGTGTACATATTGAACTCGCTGGGCAAGAAACCGATATCCAAACATTTTTAAAGCGGTTGTTGGATGAAAAACCTTCTCATGCGACGATTACCAATATTCATTCGAGCTGGGTTGCTCGACGAGAATACGATGATTTCACTATTCGACATAGTGATAATACGGGTGACAAATCAGCCTTCATTATGCCAGACTTAGCGATTTGTCCCGACTGTCTACAAGATATACTGGATCCAAATAATCGCCGTTATCGTTATCCCTTCACGAACTGTACGCATTGCGGTCCACGCTATTCGATCATTCACGCATTGCCTTATGATCGGATCCGTACCTCCATGTGGCATTTTAAAATGTGTGATGCCTGTTTAATGGAATATCGGAATCCACTTGATAGGCGCTTTCATGCTCAACCCAATGCTTGCCCTGCTTGCGGACCACAGATTGCACTCTGGGATTGCGAAGGAAATACAATTGCTCTAGAAGATGATGCCCTCTTATTTGCAGCTGACGCGATTAAACAAGGACAGATTGTTGCATTTAAAGGATTGGGCGGTTTTCAGCTTCTTGTCGATGCCCGCAAGAAGTCTGCTGTTCAACGCTTGCGTGAACTCAAAAAACGTCCCGATAAGCCCTTTGCTTTGATGTTCCCTACGCTAGACATGGCGCGTAGTTGTTGTGATGTCGGTTTATCAGAGTCATCTGTTTTGCAATCATCAGCAGCGCCAATCGTCTTGTTAAAGTGTACAAATCCATCGTTGATTGCAGATAATGTTGCGCCTAATAATCCTTATCTTGGTGTGATGTTGCCCTATACGCCCTTGCATGTTCTGTTGATGCAGGAACTCAATTTCCCGATTGTAGCAACAAGTGGGAATTTATCTGATGAGCCTATTTGTATTGATGAATATGAAGCACTCGAACATCTTGCAACAATTGCAGATGTATTTCTGGTTCATAATCGTCCGATTGAGCGCCCTGTTGACGACTCGATTGTGCAATTCGTGGATGGTGAGTTACAGATATTGCGACGGGCGCGCGGATATGCTCCATTATCACTAGAATTGACTGACACACTCCCTACAACCCTTGCAGTTGGTAGCCATCTGAAAAATACAGTTGCTATCACCCATAATGATCAACTCTTTCTTAGTCAGCATATCGGCGATTTAAATAACACAAAAACGAATGATGTTTTCTTGCAAGAGATAGACGATTTTAAACGCTTATATGATCTTACACCGGAGCAAATTGTTCACGATTTACATCCTGACTATCTTTCGACGCAATATGCACAAAAAACTGGCTTAGCATGTTACGCGGTGCAACATCACGTCGCACATGTTTTAGCTGGAATGCTTGATAATCGGATTGATGATGCTGTGTTAGGAGTCGCGTGGGATGGCTCAGGTTATGGCACAGATAACATGATTTGGGGAGGTGAATGGTTTGTCGTTCATGATTCGACCGTGGAACGGGTCGCGTATTTAAGTCCGTTTGCATTACCCGGTGGTGATAGTGCCATTCGCGAACCACGAAGATCTGCGATGGGCGCATTGTATGCTATTTACGGTGAGAACTTATTTGAAGATTATGATGTGCCATTGTTCCGAACATTTACAAAGAATGAACGAGATGTTTTAAAGATGATGCTCGATAAGCACATTAATACCCCTTTAACCACCAGTATGGGACGCTTATTTGATGTGGTTGCATCTATTCTGAATTTATGTCAGGTTAGCACGTTTGAAGGTCAGGCGGCAAGGACGGTAGAGTATAAGGCAATGAAATCCAATTCAACCGAAAATTACACATTCAGTTTTGAAGACTCAGTATTAGATTGGCGGCCTATGATTCAGCAAGTTGTCAGAGATCGTATAGATCGTGTAAGTTCTGCGACGATTGCACGGCAATTCCACAATACACTTGCTGACATGATTGTTCGGGTAGCTGGATCTGTTGGTGAAGAGAAAGTTCTATTAACTGGTGGTTGTTTCCAGAATCGGTTACTAACAGAAATAGCGAACAAACGGTTGCGGCAAGCAGGGTTTACCCCCTATTGGCATCATCGTATCCCGCCAAATGATGGCGGTATTGCTGTTGGACAAATTATGGCAGTAACCCATCAGATAAAGCTGAAGGAGAGGGTCGTATGTGCTTAGCTGTTCCCGGACAACTTTTATCGATTACAGGCGACGGACTCAACTGCACAGGCAAAGTGAGCTTTGGTGGAATTCAGAAGCAGGTCAGTCTTGCTTATACTCCAGAAGCAGAGGTAGGTGACTATGTGCTGGTGCATGTTGGATTTGCGCTCCAAATTGTTGATGAGGTTGAAGCATTGCAAGTCTTCGAATATCTGCGCGAAATGGATGAGTTAAACGAGATTGAGGGGGAGGCTGATGCGCTACATAGATGAGTATCGAGATGCTGAAGCTGTGGGACGTTATATCCAAGCGATAGAAGAGCTGGTCACACGCGATTGGACATTGATGGAAGTCTGTGGCGGACAAACTCATGCAATTGTTAAATTTGGGATTGATGCACTTCTGCCGCCTCAGGTTACGCTATTACATGGTCCTGGTTGTCCCGTATGTGTCACCCCTCTGGAATTGATCGACAAGGCAATTGCGATTGCGCGTGAGTCGAATGTGATTTTTACATCTTTTGGTGATATGCTCCGAGTGCCGGGGTCGGGAACAGATCTGCTTTCTGAAAAAGCGCAGGGCGCAGATGTCCGTATGGTCTATTCACCATTGGATGCCCTGACCATTGCTGAATCGAACCCTGATAAACAAGTGGTATTCTTTGCAGTTGGTTTTGAGACTACTGCTCCCGCTAATGCCATGGCAGTCTATCAAGCAAAGCAACGCCAGATGAGTAACTTCTCGATACTTGTCTCTCATGTACTTGTTCCGCCTGCAATTGAATCCATTCTTTCTACACCTGATAGTCGTGTAAATGCGTTTCTTGCCGCTGGTCATGTTTGTGCAGTAGTCGGTTATGACGATTATGAACCCTTAGCTCAAAAATATCACGTACCGTTTGTTGTCACTGGATTTGAACCCTTAGATATTGTTCAAGGCGTATACATGTGTGTTAAACAATTAGAAGAAGGACGCGAAGAAGTCGAAAATCAGTATACGCGAGCCGTCCAACGTAACGGAAATCAACATGCGATTCAATTGGTGCGTGCAGTATTTGAAGTGACTCCTCGTAAATGGCGTGGAATTGGCGAGATTCCGTATAGTGGTCTGGGGTTGCGGGCTGCTTATTGTGATTTTGATGCCGAGACTCGTTTTGATGTCGATAAGATTCAGACACAAGAATCACCAGATTGCCTAAGTGGCCAGATCTTGCAAGGACAACTCAAGCCGAATCAATGTCCAGCATTTGGATCCCGTTGTACACCTGAACATCCGCTTGGTGCAACAATGGTTTCATCCGAAGGAGCATGTGCTGCATATTATCGTTATCGTGGTGAGTTGAAAGCTGACCGACAATGACCAATCATCCTGATTTCTCTTTAGTTTGTCCTATTCCTATTTCAGATTATCCGCATGTATTGATGGCGCATGGCGGTGGTGGACGCTTGATGCAACAGCTTATACAGAAAATGTTCACTGAAACATTTCACAACGCTTACCTTGATTCTGCCCATGATGGTGCTGTATTTAACATGAACGCAGGTCGATTAGCATTTACAACTGACTCATATGTGGTGCAACCTTTATATTTTCCCGGTGGTGATATTGGTGAGCTAGCGGTTCATGGTACAGTGAACGATTTGGCGATGTGTGGTGCGCGCCCCTTATATTTAAGTGTGGGATTTATCCTTGAAGAAGGCTTACCACTGGAAACACTATGGTACCTTGTTCAATCGATGGGGCATGCCGCACAAGTGGCGAATGTACAAATCGTCACAGGCGATACAAAGGTTGTCGATA
>Ga0070728_10002811_pt1 | contig 20516 bp, 21 predicted proteins | sample tdDd471_FD_66723 | JGI IMG/M metagenome (GOLD analysis project Ga0070728, IMG submission 66723) | Marine sediment microbial communities from the Atlantic coast under amendment with organic carbon and nitrate - tdDd47.1 | ecosystem: Environmental > Aquatic > Marine > Coastal > Sediment | place... | reverse complement strand
GCGCGGATTGATCTGACCGGGAAAGACAACCTTTCCGTGTAGAGTTAACGCGATATTGACCGACGACGGGGAAAGTATCGGCTAAGCTGGCTTGTCGCCGCCGCGCGACGGGTGCGGGCGGCGCGATCCTATGTTAGGGTCCCGCCGCGATCCGGCGCGGGGGAGCCGGAGAGTTTAGGCGCCGATCGGGACGTTTCGAGAGCGAGCATGAATTACGACGATTTCTTCACCCAGGCCCTGGCGCGGCTGAAGGCGGAAGGCCGCTACCGGGTCTTCGCCGATCTGGAGCGCCGCGCCGGCGATTTCCCCCACGCCGTCTGGCATGACGGCGCCACGGCCGGAGACGTCACCGTCTGGTGCTCCAACGATTATCTGGGGATGGGCCAGAGCCCGGTGGTGCTGGACGCCATGCGCGAGGCGCTGGAGAAATGCGGCGCCGGCGCCGGCGGCACCCGCAACATCTCGGGCACCAACCATTACCATGTGCTGCTGGAGGCGGAGCTTGCCGATCTGCACGGCAAGGAAGCGGGGCTTCTGTTCACGTCGGGCTACATCGCCAACGAGGCGGCGCTGTCGACCGTGGCGAGCCTGCTGCCCGGCTGCGTCCTGTTCTCGGACGAGCTCAATCACGCCTCCATGATCCAGGGCATCCGCCAGGGCAAATGCGAACGTCGCATCTTCCGCCATAACGACCTCGACCATCTGGAAAGCCTGCTGCGCGACGCCGATCCGGACGCCCCGAAGATCGTCGCCTTCGAATCGGTCTATTCGATGGATGGCGACATCGCGCCCATCGAGCGCATCTGCGACTTGGCCGAGCATTACGGTGCGATGACCTATCTGGACGAGGTCCACGCCGTCGGCATGTATGGCGCGCGCGGCGGCGGCGTCGCCGAACGCGACGGCCAGATGGACCGGATCTCGGTCGTCAACGGCACCCTGGGCAAAGCCTTCGGGGTGATGGGCGGCTATATCGCCGGATCGGCGGCGGTCGTCGACGCGGTGCGCAGCTACGCGTCCGGCTTCATCTTCACCACCGCCCTGCCGCCGGCGATCGCCGGCGGGGCGCTGGCCAGCGTCCGCCATCTGAAATCGAGCCAGGCCGAACGCGCCCGCCACCAGGAGCGCGCCGCCACCTGCAAGCGGCGGCTGGCCGAGGCCGGGCTGCCGGTGATGCCGTCGGTCAGCCATATCGTGCCGGTCCTCGTCGGCGACGCCCGGCAATGCAAGGAAGCGAGCGACCTGCTGCTCGCGCGCTACGGCATCTATATCCAGCCGATCAACTACCCGACGGTGCCGCGCGGGACAGAGCGGCTGCGGATCACCCCCAACCCGCTGCATGACGACGCCATGATGGACAGCCTGGTGCGCGCCCTGTCCGAGGTGTGGGACATCCTCCATATCCGCAAGGCGGCCTGAGCGCGGCGCCGCCGGCCCGGCTTGCGGAAACGGCGCGCCGCCGGTACAGATAAGACCATCTGTGGCGGAGAATGAAACGGCGACGGGACGCAAGGCCATGCTGCGCGACAATTCCCTGATCCCAAGCGAGGCGGTGCGCCTCGCGGCGCTGGGCGAGCTGAGCGGCGGACCCAGGACCTATGGTGATCTCGCCCTCGCGGTGCGGCATTTCATCGGCCATCTGACCGGCCCGTCGCTGGACCTGATGGGCACCTCGATCGAGCTCCTGCGCCTGGAAGGGCTGATCGCCGCGACCGACGGCGGCCGCGGCCAGGTGACGCCGGAGACGCGGCTGGCGATCACCGCGGCCGGCGACACCGAACTCAAGACCCTGCTGACCGCGCAGATCCGCGCGCCCTTCAACGAGGTCGGCCGCCTGACCCTCGCCCTCAAGCTTCGCTTCCTGCATCTTTTGGACGCCGACGCCCGGCGCGCTCAGATCGACGCCGCCATCGAGGCCTGCGCCGGCGAGATCGCCCGCCTGACCGCGCTGCGCGCCGAGCTCGACGCCGAGGACGGGCTGCTGCCCGGCTGGCTGGATCACGACATCGCCGCGACCGAGGACCGTCTCGCCTGGTTCCGCGCCCGCCGCGCCGACATCTGACCGCGCCCCAACCGCCGCCCCCATGGCCGCGCCCGCCGCGCGCGTGGTAACCTTCCGCCCGACCCGACAACAAGAACCCTAAACCGGGGAGGAGGAACGCCCATGGCGAAGGAACGCCTGACCACCGTTAGGCTGCAAAATCTGTCGCAGGCCTATCTCAATTCGGCCGTCCTGTGGGCGGCGGTCGAGATCGGGCTGTTCACCCAGATATCCAACGGCGTCACCGATTTCGCGGACCTCGCCGGGGCGTTGGGAATCACCGAAACGAATGCCGAGCGCATGGTCACCGCCTGCCTGGCGCTCGACCTGCTGGAGAAGACCGACGGCACCATCCGCAACGTCCCCGACGTCGAGCGCTTCCTTGTCGAGGGTAAGGACGGCTATGCCGGGCCCTGGATCACCTTCACCAAGCCGGAATGGAACGAATGGGGGCGGCTGTCCGAGCATATCCGCGACACCCGCCCGCCGAACGTCCTCGGCATGTACGCGGATATCTCCTACGACGCGGCCAAGCGCTATCACCAGGCCACCTACAGCATCGGGCTGGGCGCCGGGCGCCTGTTCGCCCGCAAGGTCGATCTCTCCAAGCGCAAGCGGATCCTCGATCTGGGCGGCGGGTCGGGCGCCTATTGCATCGCCGCCTGCCAGAAGCACCCGCAAATCACCGCCATCGTCCTCGACCGCCCGGCGGTGACCGAGGTCGCCGCCGAATTCATCGCCGAGCACGGCTTGACCGACCGCATCCGGACCCAGCCCGGCGACATGGTCGCCGACCCGTTCCCCGACGGGGTGGATGTGGCCGTCATGGCCTCGAACCTGTCGCTGTTCAGCGCCGAGGCCATTCGCGATATCGCCGCCAAGGCCTTTGCGGCGCTCGATCCGGGCGGCGAGATGCATCTGATCGGCCATATGCTGAACGACGACCGCACCGGCCCGGTGGTGCCGGCGATCTGGGCGGTCGCCCAGGCGATCTACAACAGCGCCGGCGGCCTGCATTCGATCTCCGATTGCATGGGCTATCTGACCGAGGCCGGGTTTACCGACGTCGCCTACGACGCGCATCTGCCGGGAATGCTGGACCGGGTCACCGGCACCAAGCCGGCCTAGCCGTCCGTATCGTCAGAGCAGGTGCTGGCCGCCGGTGACGAAAATCTCGGTCCCGGTCACATAGCCGGCGCCGGGCGCGCAGAGATAGAACACCGCGTCGGCCACGTCCTCGGGCGTGCCCAGGCGGTGCAGGGGGATGCGGGGGATCAGCACCTCGGTCTCCGGCGACAGCATGGCGGTTTCGATCTCGCCCGGCGCGACGGCGTTGACCCGCACCCCCAGCTCCGCGAACTCGACCGCCATCTCGCGGGTCAGCGCCGACAGCGCCGCCTTCGAGGTCGAATAGGCCGACCCGGCGAAAGGATGCACCGCATGACCGGCGACCGAGGTGATATTGACGATCGCCCCCTTGGCGCGGGCGAGGTTCGGCGCGAAGCCGCGGGCAAGCACCAGCGGCGCCAGGATGTTGAGCTCGAAGACGCCCCGCCATTGGGCCAGATCGCCGTTCAGGCAGCCGAGCCGCTCCTTGTACGGGGTCTTCGGCGACATCCCGGCATTGTTGACCAGCGCGTGCAGCGGCCCGTCGCCCAGGAACGCCCGCGCCTCGTCCACGAACCGGGCGCTGTCCGCCGGATCGCCCAGATCGGCGGTGATATGGGTGGTCCAGTTGGGGTCGCGCTTGCAGGCGTCGGGCACCGCCTCGCGCGAACAGGTGATCACATGCCAGCCGGCGCCGCTGAACCGCTTGACCGTGGCATGACCGATGCCGCGGCTGGCACCGGTCAGGATCAGCTTCTTGGGCCCCTCCGCCATGGCGCAAGACTAGGGAAAAGGCCCCATCCCGACAATGGCGCGATTGCCGCCGGCGTGCCCGCGCCCCATCACATCGCGGGCCGCACCGCCCGGATGTCGGCCGACGCGGTGTAACCCTCGGCGCCGCTGCCGGGCGCCCAGTCGGCGATCATCCGGCGGCTTTCCTCCTTGACGTCGATGGTGACGTCGGTAAAGCCGGCCTCGGTCAGCCAGGCCCGCAAATCGTCGATCTGGGCCGCGTTGCCCATGCAGCCGGCGATCAGCGCCGGATCGTTGGCCAGCGCCTTGGGGATCGGCGCCGTCGCGACCACGTCCGAGACCATCAGCCGGCCGCCGGGTCGCAGGACGCGAAAAGCGTCGCGCAACACCGCCCGCTTGTCGGGGGCGAGGTTGATGACGCAGTTCGAGATGATGACGTCGACGCTGGCATCGGCGACCGGCAGATGCTCGATCTCCCCCAGGCGGAATTCGACATTGCCGGCGTCCATCTTGGCCGTGTTGGCGCGGGCCTTGGCGATCATCTCGGGGGTCATGTCGACGCCGATCACGCGACCGGTCTCGCCCACCTGCCGGGCGGCGAGGAAACAGTCGAACCCGCCGCCGCTGCCCAGATCGACGACCGTCTCGCCGGGCGCCAGGGACGCGATAGCCACCGGATTGCCGCAGCCGAGGCCCATATTGGCGCCGTCGGCCATGGCCTCCAGGTCGGCGGCGTCGTAGCCCATGGCCAGGGCGCTGTCGGCGGGCGCGCCGGGCGAACAGCACGCACCCTGAGAGCTGCAACCGCTGGCGGTCTCGGCCCCGGCGCCGGCGTCGCCGGTCGCGACCTTGGCATAGGCGTCGCGCACGGCGTCGCGGATTTCGTCGGCATTCAGATCGGTCATCGTTCTGTCTCCTTCCGCGCCGGCCGCGATCGGGCCGGCCTCACGCGATTTCGTTCAAGAACCCGGCGACGCCGGCGGCAAGCCCCGGCTCGGTCCAGCATTCCACCCGCTGGCCGTTCCGCGCCATGCGGATCAGGCCGGCGCGGTGCAATTCCTTCAGGTGATGGGACAGGGTCGAGGGCGCGATCCCCAAATCGACGCCCAGATCGCCGACGCAGCGGCGCACTTCGGCCTCGGTTCCCGCGCAAACCCCGTCGCAACAATCCGCCAGGCGCAGAAACAAGCGCAACCGATGAGGGTTCGCCAGCGCCTTGAACATTTGGGCCGCGGGAACGACCGGGTCCTGGCCCCCGTCGGTCTCGGCCATGGCTGTTCTAATATTCGACATATTTCGAATTATCTAGCAAGCGGCCGGGCCTGTCAAGCGCCCTTCCGCGCCGTCCGAAAAGAATTCGCCGCCCTTGGAGCAATGGGCCGCCCAGGGAAAGACCGGCCCAGGGGACCGGCCACCCTGAAAGAACGGCCACCCTGGGAGAACGGTATCCCAGAGAGCTCGGCCACATGGGGAGGGACCGGCACCGAAGGTAAAGATCGGGCCGCCGAGGGCGGGATCGGCCGCGGGAAGCGCGCGCGACCACCGAGGAAAGGGTCGGCCGCCGGCGACAGGACCGGCCGCCGAGGGCGGGATCAGCCGCCCAGCGCCGGCGGCGTCCTCACCCAGACGACCCGGAAGGGATAGGTCTCGCCGTCATGCTCGGTGATCGACAGATACTCGCCTTCCTTGAAGCTGTGAGAGGCGAACCGGAAGATGGGCTCGTCGTCCTCGTCGCCCGGCGCGTAGGAGAAGGCCCAGCGCTTGCGCGAATGGATAAGCTGGCCGCGCTCCTCGTCGTCGCCCCAGAAATGCCAGACCGTGCAGGCCTGGCGATGACGGGCCCATTCCTCCATGTCGAGGGCGCCGTCGGCGTCCAAGGGCGCGATGAATTCGTAACCATGCTTGTGGCTGCCGTCGGGGTAGTCGCGCGTGCGCGCGAGCTCCAGCCGGATGAGCTTGAGGGCCAAGAAATCTCTCCGCTACTTGAAAAAAACCGGGACCGCGTTCCGGCCCTAATGGGCCATCAAGACGGGGATGTCCGCGTTATGCAGGATATGGTTGGTCGTGCCGCCGAGAATCATCTGCCGCAGCCGGCTGCGGGTATAGCCGCCCATCACCAGAAGGTCGGCGCCGACGCCCTTGCATTCGGCGATCAAAGGCTCGCCCACGTCCGCCCCCATATCCTCCATGGTCGTCACCCGGCTTTCGATGTCGTGCAGCGCCAGATAGCTTTGCAGCTCCTGGGCCGAGCTTATCGAGTCCTGCTCGCCCCAGGCGATGACATGGACGTCCTTGGCGCGCGCCAGGAAGGGCAACGCCGCCTCCACCGCGCGGGCGGCCTCGACCGAGCCGAGCCAGGCGATAGCGGCGACCCCGCCGATCTCGGCTGGCAGTGTCGGCGGCGCCAGCAAGAGGGCGCGGCCGGTTTCCAGGAGCGCCGCTTCCAGCACCGCGGTCGACGGCATCTCGGCGCCCTCAGCCTGGCGGGCGGCGACGACCAGATCGGCGACGCGGCCATGGCGGGCGACCAATTCCTCCTCGCGGCCGGTCACTTCGTACCAGCGCGCCGTGACCTTCCCCGACGCCGGCGCGCTCTCGACGATCTCGATACCGGCGGCCCGACATTTTTCGTCGAACAAGGCGCGCCCCTTGGCGGCCCGGTCGGCGGCCTCCTTCTCGGCGACGCGCAGGATATCGTCGACCATCGCCCCGGACATGCCCTCGCCCATATAGGGGATGGCCTGTCGCGGATCGGCGCGCACATGCAGCGCCTCGATATGGCAATCGAACTTTCGGGCGACGGCCAGCGCGGTATCGATGGCCGGTTCGGACGACGTCGCGCTTCCCACGACGACCATCAGTTTTCTGTAATCCATTGGTTCTTCCTCCGGTTCCCGCGCCCAATCATGTTCGTTGGATAATAGCGTACTCGGGACATTAGCGTAGCCCCGCGACTCGGCGACTTGAGACAGATCAAGCGCTAGCGACCACTATAGGCCAAGCGCCGCGCGAGCGGCTACGCGCAATTTGTCGGGCGAGCCCCCGGCGTCGAGCCGGGTCCAGTCGATCTCGCCCAATTCGTAGCCGGCCTGGCGACGAACGACGTCGGCGGTCGCGTCCGAGGCGTCCGCCCGCCGCGCCGTCACCCGCGCTTCCAACCGCGAAAGCGGCGCGTCCAGCCACAGTCCGTCGAAGGCTGCGCCCGCCTCGGCGGCGACGGCGGCCAGGGCCGCCCGCTCGTCGGGGCGGGCCCAGACGGCGTCGGCGACCACGGAATGCCCGCCCGCCAGCGCCGCGCGGGCCTGGTCCAGCAGCGCGTCATAGACCCGGCGCGACATTTCGGGCGTATAGGCCGCGGGCGGCAAGGGGGTCAGCGGATCGACCCCCCATAACAGCTTCCGCAGGACATCGCTGCGCAGATGCACCGCCCCCGGCACCCCGCCGACGGCCGGCGCCAGCGCGCCGGCCAGGGTCGATTTTCCGGTCCCCGACAGCCCGCCGACGGCGATCAGACGCGGCGGCGGCTGCGTCATGAGGTCGAGTGCCAGATCCAGATAGGCGCCGGCCTCGGCGCGCTGGGCCGCGGCCGCCTCGGCGCGGGGCTGAGCGTCGGCGGCCGAGGCGCCGACATGGGCGCGAATCCCGGCCCGCAGGGACAGAAACAGCGGCAGCGCCGCCAGCCCGCCGACATCCCCGGTCCGCGCCAGATAGCGGTTGAACACGCGATTCGCCAAATCGCGCAGGCCGCGATGCGCCATATCCATCAGCAGGAAGGCAACATCGTACCAGACGTCGATCACGGCGAGGGACTCGTCGAACTCGATGGCATCGAACAGGACCGGACGCCCGTCGATCAGGCAGATATTGCGCAAATGCAGATCGCCGTGACACAACCGCACGCGCCCCTCGGCGCGCCGCCGGTCGAGCAGCGGCCCGTCGGCGTCCAGCGCCGCCGCCCACAAGGATTGCAGCCGATCCAGATCGGCGTCGGCGAACAGCCCCGCCCCGGCCGCGCGCATCATCGCCAGATTATCGGCCGCCGACGCGGCCAGCGGCGCCCGCCCGCCGCCGGCGGACCGAACCTCGGCCGCGCCGTGGAAGGCCGCGATCGCGTCGGCCAGCGAGTCCATCAGCGCCGGGGTCAGCGCGCCGCGCGCCGCCATGCGGTCGAACAGCCCGTCCGTGTCGAACCGGCGCATGACCACCAGCCAATCGACGACCGGGCCGGCCGCCGCCATCGCCTCGGGCTCGCGGACCGCGCCCAGGACGAGGCCGCCCGCCGGGCCGCGTTCGACCGCCGCGACGCCCAGATAGAGGTCCGGCGCGGTCCGCCGGTTGATTCGGATCTCCGCCGCGCAGACCTCGGCCCGGCGCGCCGGGGTGGAGAAATCCATATAGGGAAAGCGCACCGCGCGCTTCAGCTTGTAGGCCCGGTCGCCGGCCAGGAAGACCACGGCGCCATGGGTATCGAAGCGTTCGATCCGGCCGGCGACACCGGGATAGGTCTCCGGGCGGCCCAGAAAGGCGATGAGCTCGCTCTGATCCTCGACGATCACGCCGCGTGCGTCCTTTCGGGCGCCGGGTCGCGCGCGCTTACCGCCCGGCGGCCGGTTCCAGCGGAACCCCGTCGTCCCGCAGCCAGACATAGATCGCCGGGATGACCAGCACGGTCAAGACGGTGGAGGAGGCGAGCCCGAACAGAAGCGAGATCGCGAGGCCCTGGAAGATCGGATCGGCGAGGATGAAGGCGGCGCCGATCATCGCCGCCGCGGCGGTCAGGAAGATCGGCTTGAAACGGATGGCGCCGGCCTCGATCAGGCTCTGGCGCAAGGGCGCGCCGGCGGCCTGGCGGGAACGGATGAAATCCACCAGAAGCACCGAATTGCGGACGATGATCCCGGCCAGGGCGATGAACCCGATCATCGAGGTCGCGGTGAAATGGGCGCCGAACATCCAATGGCCGAGCACGATCCCCACCAGCGTCAACGGCACCGGCACCAGGATGACCAGCGGCACCCGGAAGCTGCGGAACTGGCCGACGACGATCAGATAGATGCCGAGCAGGGCGACGCCGAACGCCGCGCCCATGTCGCGGAAGGTGACGTAGGTGATCTCCCACTCGCCGTCCCACAACAGGGTCAGGCCCTGCTCGCCGGTCGGCTGCCCGTGCAGGGCGATCTCCGGCGCCGCGTCGCCCAGCTGCGCGCGCAGCGCCTCGGCGACGTCGATCATGCCGTAGACCGGCGCCTCGTAGCGGCCGGCCAGCTCGCCCATCACCATCTCGGCGAAATGGCCGTCGCGGCGGAAGATCGGATGCGACGCCCGCTCGCGGCGCAGGGTCACCACGTCGCCCAGCTCGACGACGCGCGGCGCGACTCCCAGCGGGCCGCCGGCGGGGATCGGCGTGGACAACAGCCGCTCGCCGGGGGCCAGCCCCGCCTTGGGCAGGCGGAGGACGATCTCGGCCGGATCGGCGCCGCCGCCGCGATGGGAATAGCCGACGCGCACCCCGCCCAGCAGGGCCGCCAGCGTGTCATAGACCGCCTGCTGCTCGACCCCGTGGAATTCCAGGTTCTCCTGGTCGATGGCGAAGCGCAGCCGATCCGCCGGCGCCCCGAAGGAATCGTCGACATCGACGACGAAATCGACCCGCTCGAAAGCGGCGCGCACCTTGCGGGCCATGTCGCGCCGGGCCTCGGGCGTCGGTCCGTAGATCTCGGCGAGCAGGGTCGCCAGCACCGGTGGGCCGGGGGGCACCTCGACCACCTTGACCGCCGCGCCGGCGGGCAGATCCAGGGCGAGGACCCGCTGGCGGATATCGCGGGCGATCTCGTGGCTCGACCGGTCGCGGTCGCCCTTGGGCAGCAGGTTGATCTGAAGGTCGCCCAATTCCGGACTGGCGCGCAGATAGTAGTGGCGGACCAGGCCGTTGAAGCTGAACGGCGCCGAGGTCCCGGCATAGGCCTGGATATGGGTCAGTTCGGGCAGCGCCGCCAGACTGTCGGCGATGGCCTTCAAGGTCCGCTCGGTCGCCTCCAGGCTGGCGCCTTCGGGCATGTCCAGGACGAGCTGGATCTCGGACTTGTTGTCCAGCGGCAGCAGCTTGACGGTCACGTCGCGGGTCGCGAACAGAAGACACACCGCCACCGTCGCCACCCCGACCAGGATCAGGAAAAGCTTGGCGCGCCCCCGGCCCACCAGCAGGGGAGCGGCGATGCGGGCGTAAAGGGCGCCGACCTTGCCGATCTCGTCATGGCCGCCGCCGGTGTCCGCCCCGGCGTCGCGCCTGCGCCCGCGCAGGCGCAACATCAGCCAGGGCGCGACCATCACCGCGGCGAAGAAGGAGAACAGCATCGCCGCCGAGGCGTTGGCGGGAATCGGGCTCATATAGGGCCCCATCAGCCCGGAGACGAACATCATCGGCAACAGGGCGGCGACCACGGTGAGGGTGGCGACGATGGTCGGGTTGCCGACCTCGGCGACCGCCTCGATGGCGGCGGCGAGGGGCGCGCGCCCGTCCTTCATGCGCCAATGGCGGACGATGTTCTCGACCACGACGATGGCGTCGTCGACCAGGATGCCGATGGAGAAGATCAGGGCGAACAGACTGACCCGGTTGATGGTGTAGCCCATCAGCCAGGAAGCGAAGAGGGTGAGCAGGATGGTCGCGGGCACCACCACCATGACCACGATGCCCTCGCGCCAGCCGATGGCGAGAACGATGAGGAAGACGATCGACACCGTCGCCAGACCCAGATGGAAGAGCAGCTCGTCGGCCTTCTCGGTGGCGGTCTCCCCGTAATTGCGGGTCACGGTCACCGCGACCTCGGCCGGGATCAGCGCCCCGCGCACCTCGTCCAGCCGGGCGAGAGCCGCGTCGGCCACATGGACCGCGTTGGCCCCCTTGCGCTTGGCCAGCGCCAGGGTGACCGCCGGCAGGGCCGTCGTCGCCCCGGCGCCGTCGGGAACCAGATGCCAGCTTCGGCTCTCCTCAGGGCGCCCGCCGACGACGATCCGGGCCACGTCCCGCACATAGACCGGCCGGCCGTCGCGGGTCGTGACCAGCAGCAGCCCGATATCGGGCACCCCGCGCAGGGTCTGCCCGGCGACCGCCGGCACCGACCGGTCGGCCTCGCGCAGGGCGCCGGCGACGAAGGACCGGTTGGCGTTGCGCAGCTTGTCGACGAGCTGGTTGAGGGAGACGCCATGAAGCGCCAGCCGTTCGGGGTCGGGCTCGACCCGGATCTGATCGGGCCGGCCGCCGACGAGGTAGGTCAGGCCGACATCGGCGACCTTGAGCAGCTCGTGGCGCAGGTCCTCGGCCAGGTTGTAGAGCCCGTTGTCGTCCCAGCGGGCGGCGAATTCGGGGCGCGGATGCAGGGTCAGGGTCAGCACCGCGACGTCGTTGATGCCGCGCCCGACGATCAGGGGCTCGGGAATGCCCAGCGGCGTGCGATCGAAATTGGCGCGGATTTCCGAATGGACCCGCAGGATCGCGTCGTCCTCGTCGGTGCCGACGAAGAAGCGGGCGGTGACGACGGCGGTATCGTCGCGGGTCTCGGAATAGACATGCTCGACCCCGTCTATGCCCTTGAGGATATCCTCCATCGGCTTGGTGACCAGCTCGACCGCGTCCACCGCCTTCAGCCCGTCGGCCGAGATGAGCACGTCGACCATGGGCACGCTGATCTGCGGCTCCTCCTCGCGCGCCAACCCGAACAGGGCGAGCAGCCCGAGGAGCAGCCCGACAATCAGGAGAAGCGGGGTCAGCGGCGAATCGATGAAGGCCCGCGCCAGCCTGCCGGAAATTCCCAATCGCTTCGGCGCGCCCTTCATGGCGTGACGATCACGTCACCGGGCCGCAGGCCGGACAGGATCTCGACCCCGCCATCGGCGGCCAGGCCGGGCTGGACGACCACCGCGCCGCCTTCCTTGAGCCGCGCATAGGTCAGGCCGAAGCGCCGGAAGAGATGGGACTCGGGGACGACAATCGCCGGGCGTTCGCCGGCCGCGACGAGGACTCTGACCCGCTCGCCGACGAAGAAATCGCCAAGGCCGGGGACGTCGGCGTCGGCGGTGACCCGGCCGCCCTCGATGTCGGGATAGACTTGGCGGATGCGGCCGATCCGTGTCGCCGTGCCCGCGCGCGAGTCCTCGGCCGCGCCCAGGCTGCCGGCCCCGACCCTTACCTCGTCGCCCTCGGCCAGAAAGCGGGCATGGCGTTCCGGCAGGCGCAGGCGCAGGATGTAGGTCTCGGCGGCGATGGTGGCGACGGTCTCGCCCGGCAGGACGACGCTGCCCTCGGTGACATGGACCTTGAGAACCCGCCCGCCACGCGGCGCGAGGACGGCGCCCTCGGCCAGACGGGCGGTGACCAGGGCGCGCTGGGCGCGCATGGCGGCAAGGTCGCCGTCGATCACGTCCAATTCGGTGCGCGCGGCGTCGAGCCGAGCCTGGGTCCCGGCGCCGCGCGCGCGCAGGGTCCGCGCCCGCTCCAGATCGGTCTCGGCGAAGCCCCGGCGTGCCGTCAATGCCTGGAGACGCGCATCCAACGCGGCGCGTTCGAGCGGCAGCTTCGGATCGCGGACGACGGCCAGGCGCTGGCCGGCCTCGATCCGGCTGCCCTCGTCGACGGCAAGGGCGGCAACGGTGCCGCCGATTCGCGCCCGCGCCCGGGTCGTGTCGACGCTCTCGACGGTGGCGAACACCGCCTTGAAATCGGCCACCGGCCGCCGCTCGACGGTCAGTTCCGCGGCGGCGGCGGCGGTGACGGACAGGCCCCAAAGCAGCGCGCCCGCGACGGCAAGGGCGCCCAGACCCGGCGCCTGTGTCGAGCGGATCCGGCGGTTCTTGGCGATCGCGGGTCCGGCGTTCATGGCTGATTCTCCCTGCCGAAAAACGGTGCTTGTTTTATATATTAGCAATAACTAAATTAACAAGAATGAATATAGAGACGCTGATGAAAGGTGTCGGTCCCGCCGAACGGTTGCTCAAGCTGATGGCCAACCGCCACCGGCTGATGATCCTCTGCGCGCTCGGCGAAGGGGAGAAATCGGTGGGCGCGATCTGCGCCCTGATCGGGCTTAGCCAGTCGGCGGTCTCCCAGCATCTCTCCCGCATGCGCGGCGAGGGGCTGGTGCGCACCCGACGCGAGGCGCAGACCGTCTATTACGCGCTGGCAAGCCGCGAGGTGGCGGCGGTGATCGACCTGCTGGAGCGTCTCTATTGCGCCGCGCCCGCGGCGTCCCGCGTCTTACCCCTCAACGAAAGGACCCCATGACATGTCGATCGACCGGATCGTTCTCGCCTTCGCCGGAACCATGATTTTGGGCAGCCTGCTGCTGTCCCAGATCCATCATCCCGCTTGGCTGTGGCTGACCGCCTTCGTCGGCGCGAACCTGCTGCAATCCGCCTTCACCGGCTTCTGTCCGGCGGCGATCGTCATCAAGAAGCTGGGCGGCCGCCCGGGCCAGGCTTTCAACTGACCCGACGCGCGGCCACCTCACGCGAAGGTTGCGTGCTCTTCGTCCAACCCTTCCGGATCCATATGAATAATGACCTCGGCTTCCGGAAAGGCGGCGCGCACCTTCGCCTCGACATCGTCGGAGATGACATGGACCCGGTTGAGGTCCAGCCGGCCGTCGACCTCCATATGGAACTGGATGAAGGTGGTCAGCCCCGCCGAGCGGGTCCGCAGATCGTGGATGGCGCTGACTTCCGGATGAGCCTCGGCAATGACCCGGATACGCGCCCGCGCCGCCTCCGGCAGTTCGCGATCCATCAGGGGGCCGAGTGACGCATTGGCGATGGCCCAGGCATTGTACAGGATGTAAAGGGCGATCCCGGCCCCGAACAGTGCGTCGATCCCCGTCCAACCGAGGACGTCGCTCAGCAGCAGGGCGAGGATGACGCTGGCATTGACCAGCAAGTCGCCCTTGTAGTGAAGAGAATCGGCGCCGATGGCGAGCGAGGCCGTGCGCCGCACCACATGGCGTTGATACAGGACCAGCGCCAAGGTCGCGAGGATCGAAAAGGCTATTACCCCGACCCCCACCTCGGTATTGGCCAGGGGCTTGGGATGGATCAGCCGCTCGCCCGCCTGGAACAGCAGGAATACCGCCGACCCCGCGACGAAGGCGGACTGGCCCAGCCCGGCCAGCGCCTCGGCCTTGCCATGGCCGAACCGATGCTGACGGTCGGCTGGCCGCAGCGCGTGGCGTACCGCCAGGAGATTGACCATCGAGGCCAGCGCGTCCATGGCCGAGTCCGCGAGGCTGGCGAGGATGCTGACCGATCCGGTGACGATCAGCGCGCCGAGCTTGACGGCGATCAGGATGCCCGCCACGGCGACCGCCGCGTAGGTCGCGCGGCGCATCAGCCGTTCCGTCTCGGGCGCCACGCCGATCGGAAGGTCCGGCGGGCTGTCTATGGGTACAGTCTTTGGGTCGTCCATCCCGTCCCATTTCGCACATAGAGGATACGCTCATGCAGCCGGAAAGGCCGGCTGCGCCAGAACTCGATCCGCTCGGGCACCAGCCGATAGCCGCCCCAGTTGGGCGGACGCGGTACCGGCCCGACAGCATAACGGGCGGCGTAGCGCGCCACCGCCTTCTCCAGCTCCAGCTTGCCCGACAACGGCCGCGACTGGCGCGACGCCCAGGCGCCGATACGCGATTGGCGCGGCCTGCTGTCGAAATAGGCGTCGGCCTCGGCGTCGTCCACCCGGGCGACGGCCCCCTCGATTCGCACCTGCCGCTCCAGGCTCTTCCAATGGAAACACAGCGCCGCGTGGGGGTTCGCGGCCAATTGTTCGCCCTTGCGGCTGTCGTAATTCGTATAGAAGACGAAGCCGCGCCCATCGACGCCTTTCAGCAGAACCATGCGCGCCGACGGCCGGCCCGCGGCATCGGCGGTGGCCAGCGCCACCGCGTCGGGCTCGGCGGGCTCCTTTTCCCGCGCCTCGGCATACAGCGCCTGGAACCGGGCGATCGGGTCCGTGTCTTCGTCGGCGGCCATCCTGTCCTTCCGCAATCGAGTCGCTCCCGCGCGGTCCCGCCCGCGCGGCGGCGCAAACATATCACGTCGCACGCCCCAATCAGGCGATAAGCGCGCCGGACGGGCGCCGACGCGAAAAAAATCTATTTGCGCCGACGGCGCCGAGTGCCCATTTGCCGGATATGGCGGTTTCGCCGAGGGCCGGGCGCGCCAAGCGGTGGGCGCGACGGCGGACATGGTGATCACGCCCACCGAATCGAAGAGGGGACTTGCAGCAATGAAATCCTGGGCAGCAATGAAATCCTGGAGGGCCGTTCCCGTGCTCGTCGTGGCGCTGGCCCTGGCCGCCTGCGAATCGACCGGCGGGCAGAAGCAGACCGCGGGCACCGTGCTGGGCGGGATCGGCGGCGGCTTGGCGGGCGCGACCATCGGCAAGGGGACCGGCAACAAGGTCGCCATCGTGGCCGGCACCATTCTCGGCGCGATCATCGGCAGCGAAGCCGGCAAGTCGCTGGACAAGGCCGACCAGGCCCACGCCAACCGCACCACCCAGCAGTCGCTGGAATCCACGCCGACCGGCAAGCCGTCGCGTTGGGTGAACCCGGATAGCGGCCATTCCGGGACGGTAACGCCGACCCGCACTTTCAAATCGGCCGGCGGCCAGGACTGCCGCGAGTTCGAGCAGACCGTGACCATCGACGGCCGGACCGAGGTCGCCTACGGCACCGCCTGCCGGCAGCCCGACGGTAGCTGGAAGATCGTCGACGCCTGACGCGGCGCGCCCGTCGCGATGAACGCGGGCGGCGGCGGTTTGGAAGACCGCCGCCGCCCGCGCCTTGCCGGCTCCCTTAAACCGGGGCATCCCGCCGGCATCTCTCCCCCTCCCTCCCCTCCTCCCGCTCCCTTTGCCGCCCCACCGGCAACGACGCCAGCGGCATCGTCCGGCCACGCGCGCGGTCCTTGACCCGCCGCCGCCGCGCCTATATTTAACTAATTAGTTAATTATATGAGGCGTTAAATGCAGGCCACAATCCACGCACCCGATCTGAACGTCACCTTCGCGGCCCTGGCGGACCCGACGCGCCGCGCGATCCTCGCCCGGCTGGCGGAGGGCGAGGCCAGCGTCGGCGAGCTCGCGCGGCCCTTCGCGATGTCCCTGCCCGCCGTGTCGCGCCATCTGAAGACCCTGGAGCGCGCCGGGCTGATCCGGCGCGAGAAGCGCGCGCAGCAGCGCATCTGCCGACTAGCGCCGGAGCCGTTGCGCGACGCCGTCGATTGGATGGCCCGCTACCGCGGATTCTGGGAAGGCGGGCTGGATGCCCTGGCGCGCCATTTGGAAGAGGACGACACATGACCCCGACCGACAAAGACGAGGACCGCGTTCTGCGACTGGAACGCCGCCTGAACGCGCCGCCGGCGGCGGCCTTCGCCGCCTGGACCGACCCGGCGCGGCTCGCCCGCTGGTGGGGGCCGGAGAATTTCGCGGTTCCGATGTGCGAGATCGACCCGCGCCCCGGCGGTCGCTGGGAGACCTGCATGAAATCGCCGGAAGGAACCGAGCATTTCGTGGGCGGCGTCTATCGCGAGGTCGTCGCCCCGGAACGGCTGGTCTTCACTTGGGCCTGGCGCGCGGACGGCACCCCCGGCCATGAAACCCTGGTCACGGTGGAGTTCCACCCCGACGGCGACGGAACAAGGCTGGTCCTGACCCAGGAAAGTTTCGAAAGCACGGCGTCCCGCGACGATCACGGCCAGGGCTGGACCAGTTCGTTCGTCTGCCTCGAAAGCACCCTTACCGATCGCTGACCCGACCCAGCGAAACCGCGCCCCCGCCCATCGGCGAAGGCGCGGTCGTTCCCTGGTCGCCGTCTATTTGGCGGCTTGCAAAACCAGGTCCACCAGCTCCGCGCCGGGGATGCCGTCGGCTTCGCGCTCCTTCGCCCACGCGTCCCAAACCGGACGCGCGGCGTTGTCGATCAAGTCCTTCAGCTGCGCGTCGCTATAGGCCACCGGTGTCAGGCCGCGCCCGTCGAACGCCGCGCGCGCGGCGTTCGAGCGGGGTGTCTGGGCGTCCATATGCTTGCGCTCGACCTCGCCGCGAATGTCGGCGAGCAGCTTGCGGTACTGCGGCGGAAGCGCGGCGAGAGCTTCACGGTTGACCAGCACCGCCGCGTTGACGATGCCCGCCGCCATGTTCGTCGTATACCATTTGCTGACCTCGTGCAGGCGGTAGGAATTGAGGGACGACCAAGGCAGCATCGCCGCGTCCGCCAACCCGCGCTCCATCGAGGCGTACAGCTCGGGCGCCGGCACCGATGTCGGCACGGCGCCCAGGCGTCCCATCGCTTTGCCGACGCCGCCAAGGGCGCGCACCCGCTTGCCCTTCCAGCCGTCCAGCCGCGTCGGCGCCTCGCCGGTTCCCATGAATTCATAGGGCGGCGAGCCGACGAAAATCAGATCTTGCGCTCCCCACCGGCCGAGCTCGGCGCGGATGGCGGGATGGGCGTAGACCTTCTGCTGCACCGCGATCTGCTTGTCCATGTCCGCGAGCGGCAGGAAGGGCAGATTCAGCACCATCAGCGCCGGGGTCTTGCCGGGCGCATAGGCATAGGCCACCATTGCCGTTTCGAACGCGCCGATCTTGATGCCGTCGATATTCTCCTTGGGCGGCGACAGGGCGCCGCCGTAATGGACCTTGAGGGTGAAATTGCCGCCGGTGCGCTCGGCAACCATTTCCGAAAGAATATCCGACTGCTTGGTGAAGGCGCGCGCCTTGCCCCACAGGGACAGGTTCCACGCGACCTTGGGGCCCTGCACGGTCTGGGCCGCCGCCGCCGCAGCGAGCAGGAACGGAAGCGACGCGACGGCCAAGGCGCAAGCCAAGGCACGATAGCCAATCTTCATGAAACGTCCTCCAAATTCGGTTTTGCATTTTTTGTTTAAGCGTGCCGAACCTTATCATGAACCCTCCGCCCGGCAAGGGCGATCGCCGGCGGCACATCCATGATCGACGTCTTCCTTCTCGTCCTGCCCGTCTTCCTGGTCATCGCGATCGGCCATCTCCTGTGGCGGCGCGACTTCCTGCCGGATGCCTTCTGGCCGGCGGCGGAGAAGCTCGCCTATTTCATCCTCATGCCGGCGATCATCGTCCGCACGCTGGCGCGCGGCGATCTGGGCGAGATCGACCTCGGCGGCACCGCCGGGGCGGTGTTCGCCCTGGTCGGCGCGGTGACGGTCCTGATGGTCGCGACGCGCCTGGTCGTGCGCCTGCCGGGACCGAGCTTCGCATCGATGTATCAGGGCGCGATCCGCCTGAACGGTTTCGTCGGCCTGTCGATCATCCTCGCCCTGTTCGGCGAGGCGGGCGTCGCCCGGGTCTCGGTGGTGATCGCGGTTTGGGTGCCGCTCGCCAACCTGCTGAGCATTTACGGCTTCGTCCAGGCGACGGGGGGCCGGCGGGCGGGGCCCGGCCAGGTGATCCTTCAGATCCTCCGCAATCCGCTGGTCATGGCGGTGTTCATCGGCGTCGGCGCCAACCTGGCGGGACTCGGCCCCCATATCGACCGCATGCCGCTGCTCGACCTTCTCGGCCGCGCCGGCCTGCCCTTGGGCCTGCTGACCGTGGGCGCGGGGCTCGATTTGGCCTCGCTGCGGGCCGCAGGCGGCCGGGTCCTGTGGACCACCTTCGTCAAGCTCGCGGTCATGCCGGCGGCGATGACGGCGATCTGTCTCGCCCTCGCCCTCGACCCGACCAGCACGGCGCTGATGATCCTCTTCTCCGCCCTGCCGACGTCGGCCACCGGCCATATCCTGGCCCGTCAACTGGGCGGCGACGTGCCCTTGATGATCGGGATCATCACCCTGCAAACGGCGCTGGCCCTGATCACGATGACCGTGGCGGCGACCCTGCTCGCCTGAGCGGCGGCACCTGCTTTGACCGCCATGACCGTTGGTGTAGGATGCGCCGGCCGAAAACGAACCCGAATCGTCGCGAGGATTGAATGACGGAATCGACCCCGCTCCTTGGGGGCAGGAAGGGGCTGATCATGGGAGTGGCGAACGACCGCTCCCTCGCCTGGGGCATCGCCCGCACCGCCGCGGCGCATGGCGCCGAACTCGCCTTTTCCTATCAGGGGGACGCGCTGGCCAAGCGCGTGCGGCCGCTGGCCGAGAGCCTGGGCTCCGATTTCCTGGTCGAGTGCGACGTGACCGACGGGGCCAGCATCGACGCCCTGTTCGCCGAGATCGAGAAACGCTGGGGACGGCTCGATTTCCTGGTTCACGCCATCGCCTTCTCCGACAAGGAGGAGTTGAAGGGCCGCTATATCGACACCTCGCCCGAGAACTTCGCCCTGTCGATGAACGTGTCCTGCTATTCCTTCACCGCCGTCGGCCGCCGCGCGGTCAAGCTGATGGAACCGGGCGGCAGCCTGTTGACCCTCACCTATTACGGCGCCGAGCGCTACATGCCCCATTACAACGTGATGGGCGTCGCCAAGGCGGCGCTGGAGGCCAGCGTCCGCTATATGGCCAACGATCTGGGCCCCGACGACATTCGCGTCAACGCGATCTCGGCGGGACCGATCAAGACGCTGGCCGCGTCGGGGATCGGCGATTTCCGCTATATCCTGAAATGGAACGAGTTGAACGCGCCGCTGCGGCGCAACGTGACCATCGACGATGTCGGCGGCTCGGCGCTGTATCTGTTGAGCGACCTGTCGCGCGGCGTGACCGGCGAGGTCCATCACGTCGATTGCGGCTACCACACCGTCGGCATGAAGCAGGTGGACGCGCCCGACATCTCCGTCGCCTAGGGGCGGCGCGGCGAGACCCCGATCATGGCCGGCAACAGCTTCGGCACCCTTTTCCGGTTCGCGAGCTGGGGCGAAAGCCACGGCCCGGCCATCGGCTGCGTCATCGACGGCGTGCCCCCGCGCCTGGGTCTGACCGAGGGCGATATCCAGCATTGGCTGGACCGGCGCCGGCCCGGCCAGTCGCGCTTCACCACCCAGCGCCGCGAACCCGACAAGGTCCGCATCCTGTCCGGCGTCTTCGAGGACCTGACCACCGGCACCCCGATCTCGCTTTTGATCGAGAACACCGACGCCCGCTCCAAGGATTACGACGCGATCAAGGACAAGTTCCGCCCCGGCCATGCGGACTTCACCTATTGGGCCAAGTACGGCATCCGCGATCCGCGCGGCGGCGGCCGGTCCTCGGCGCGCGAGACCGCCGTCCGCGTCGCCGCCGGGGCCGTCGCGCGCAAGGTTCTGGCCGCCCTCGCCGGCAACGCCGCGACCGTCCGCGGCGCCCTGGTCCAGATCGGCCCCCACGCCGTCGACCCTGACCGCTGGGACTGGACCGAGGTCGAGCGCAATCCCTTCTGGTGCCCGGACGCCAAGATGGCGGCCGAATGGGAGCGGTATCTGGACGCGGTGCGCAAGGCCGGCTCCTCCACCGGCGCCGTGATCGAAGTCCGTGCCGCGCACATGCCGCCGGGTCTGGGCGCGCCGGTCTTCGACAAGATCGACGCCGATCTCGCCAAGGGGCTGATGAGCATCAACGCCGTCAAGGGGGTCGAGGTCGGCGCCGGCTTCGCCGCCGCGGCGCTGTCGGGCGA
>Ga0070728_10002810_pt1 | contig 20525 bp, 15 predicted proteins | sample tdDd471_FD_66723 | JGI IMG/M metagenome (GOLD analysis project Ga0070728, IMG submission 66723) | Marine sediment microbial communities from the Atlantic coast under amendment with organic carbon and nitrate - tdDd47.1 | ecosystem: Environmental > Aquatic > Marine > Coastal > Sediment | place... | reverse complement strand
TTATCTGGTGTGAAATCACTACGAAACGAAAATCCACCAAATAAGCGTGGTGCTGTTAGAGGATTATCACTGCCGAGAATACTGGCTTGGTCAAAGAGTTCACGGATTTGGTCAGCGATCTTCTCGAAGCGGTCTTCACCCCATGCAGTTATTTCAATAGCTGTACCTGCACCAGCAAACGCAATCCGATCATTCTGATTTTCCCAATAATATCGTTCTTGACCTTCAGTTTGTTGCAAGAACCCTGCAAAGCTAATTCCCGTACATGGCATACTGTAGCTAAGGAGTCGACCATAGCGTTCATGTAATCCGGTATCTCGAATATTAGAATTTGTCATGGTGTCTCATCCTGATAACCGATACTTCTCAGTAAGAGTGGTAAAAGCGTGTCGATAATTTCTTCTTGCGTTGGCTCGCCAGTGTAAACCCACTGAATGACCACACTATAGATTGCACCCATCCACGCATGAGCCACTATAAACGTATTGACAGGTTGGACATCCCCAACTTCTATTGCTTCATCAAGATAGGTTTGGATGAGCAATGCAAAACGATCGGTTACTTCAAGGCGTTTTTTCTCGAATACCGTCCCAAGCCCAACCGCTTGCACCAGCAACAATTTTGCTGGGCGACGATATTTGCTAAAGGTATCTAACACGGCTTCTAGCGCGACTTGTACCCGTTTGATACCCTGTGTTTCTTGTTCAATGGCTTCTTTTGCACGACGTTCAATCAAATCTGCAAATTGATCAACTAAAGCGATGAAGAGCTTTTCTTTATTAGGGAAATGAAAATAAATCGATCCCTTGCTCGTACTCGCATCAGCAACAATTTCATCCAATTTAGTATCATGGAATCCTTTAGCACTGAATATATTTAATGCCGAATCAAGAATACGTTCACGGGTGGATTTTGAATCAGAAGGTTGTTCAGTCATGTTATCCTCACAGTACTGACTGGTCAGTACTCTCATATTAGCATAATTTTTCACAAATGAATATAAGCGTTGACGAATTTTTATCAAGCCCACATAATTCAGTATTTGTCCTGTTTATCCCCTATTGGAAAACTTTGTTGTTGTGCAAGACACAGATTCTGGGTACGATAGTGTTATAAGTCGCACGGTTTAAGAGGTTAGGTAAAATATGGCTTTCAAAATTGATCAACACAGTGATTTGGATTTTGAAATAACACAAATGCTAGACGCTGGGAAAGCAAGTGAAATTCATCTTGCTCAGTGTGTTACCAATCCAAACTATAAAGTCGCTATCAAACGGTGTCGTCAAGATTCTCAAAACAGGGATGAATGGCTCGTCCAAGTCGAGCGAGAAATTAGCGCGTTACATCATCTCAATAGTATTGAAACGCCTGATTGGTCACTGGATATGCCACTCGAAAATCGGCTCAATCTGACCAGTAGCACCGTTACAGAACGATTCATTATTCAACTCATTTCTGTTTTTGATATAGACGGTTTACCCGCCATTGCCTTAGAAATCGCGCCACCAAGCATCACTAGCCAATCACTCGGTCAATACACCTTTATTGATGTGATGCACCAATTGGCACAAACCACAGCTATGATCCATGAACATGGTGTGGCATTCACGGACTTCGATCCGCTTGTAAAAATCCCACGTATTCGCTGGGATGCAAATCTCAATCGCATCAAGATTATTGACTGGAACATCACCCGCGAATCACAAGATTATAAACGCCGAGACATCATTTATTTGGGGCGCATTTATTTTCAACTGCTAACAGGTTATCCTGCATGGGCAAAAAATGAACCACCTGTTACAGGCTTACCGGACCTTAAAAACGAGTTTGCACTAGACAGTACAGGTGCTGGCATAGAAAAATGGATGCGTGTGCAATCAGCTATACGTGATGTGATTGAACGATTGATGATTGAACACAACGATGACCCAATCACCACTGCAGATCAGCTGTTAGCGGCGATGGAATGGGTTAAAGCACTAGCAGATTTAAGTCAACGGATTGAAGCAGGTAGTACACAAGCAATCAACGAAATGGAAGATTTACTCCAAGAAGTATCTTCTACTAAGCCACCTGATTTACGCCGAATCGTTGATGTTGGTAATTTCTTCATTAAAGTTGCTCCAGAATCACGGAGTTCAAGCCATCTTAACCAAGTATCAAGTTCCGCCCATCTATTAAAATCTGCCTATTTGGATCGTATCACCCAAGCGATCCGATACATGAATGAACAAAAATATGGTAATGCTGTGGCTGAATTAGAAAATGCGCGCAGTCGTTTTTCATCTAATCAGATGCTCGCCAATGCCACAGAATATCGTTATCTGATCGCTAATCTCGGCGAAAATATACAACTCCAAAGAGCCTTAGAACTACCTCAGCTAAAAACCTTAATTGATAAATTATTTACGATGGTTGAAGGCTTAGAATCGCGATTATGGGATATAGAGCAAGCAGAGAAAATTCGAGATGAGATTACAAAGTCCTTCCCGTCTACAATCGTTTCTATGCCAGAGGTACGCGCGCTATTTGATGATATTGAAGCCAGTAAATTATACACCACACAAATTCAGATCGTTAACTCACGTTTACGTCAAAAACACATCGATCCATCATGGCACATTGTTGAAGCACAACGGCTTGATTTATTTAACGATGAAATCATACCTAATTTAGAAAAAGCTGAAAAACAATCAATAATAAAAAATCGAGTAACAGACTATTTGAATCGATTACGAGAAACTATCGAGGCTGATAAAAAAGATCTTGCAATGGTGCAACGATTCCTAGGCGAGCTCAATCAAGGGTCGACCAATATTGATATAGAAGAATATCTAGCACAATCCACATTAAACCGCCCTCATGCCCCACTTACGATTAGTCGTGAGCTTTTACCAAAAGATCAGAGTTCCCTAAGTGCAAGTGAAATATCGGGAACAGCGATTGAACGATACCAAACATTCCGCAAAGACTGGGATAGTATAATGTTATCGGCAGTCACTGTGCGCGAAAAGCTAAATCGGCTAAGTAAACTTGTCGCTGACCATCAAGATATGATCGACATCTTCCGCGAAAAATTACCAACGGTTATTATTCCGGGTAAAGCTGGGGAACGAAAAACAGTCTATAGAGACCTAGAAGACTTAACCCAGTTCGTCAATGCAGTAGATTCTGTTTATGATGAATTAGCCTCGATTGGTTTAACCCGTATCCCGAATATCAATAATATTCAAAAGAAATGGGTTTTTGTAACCAACGTACAAGACCCTGAGCTTAAACAATTTGTAGCTGCCATTCAATCCAATCTCGCATCAACGACCCGCGAAAAAGTAGAACAGAAATTACTCCCGCCAGAATTAGCGATACTCGTTTATGAAATACTTGATGTTCCGATTCCAGACGCAGTCATGCACATCGGACAAGAACAGCAATTGCACAAATATGTCCGTACTACACTCCGTCAATCGTCAACTCGGTTGCAAGATACGGATGGGATTGAGTCAATTATTGGTGAATTGGAGCGTTTGTCCTCACGCAATTTGGATGATTTGGATAACGCAATACGCCAACTCATCCTCAAGCTAGAGCAATTTCGCGATGCTTTACAAGCCAAGACAATTGTCCGCCAAATCCGATCTCTCTATAATGTTTTGAAACGCAAGGTCGAATCAGATAACGAGGATATTCTGGCATTTGGGGAACAAATAGAAAAATCAGTTGAAGAGCTAATTAACCAAAAAGCACGTGCAATGGAACAAGCCCTCGATATTGCCAAAACAAATCAACCCCTTGATGCAGATCAAGAAAGCCTCGTGCGTGAAACCCAACGTGTGATTGATACACTTCGCCATAATAATCTTTTACAAGAAAGACGATGGCATCATATCCAAAACTCACAAGCATATTTATTACGTGAACATTCAAAAGCGATCGAACTGGCAGCAACTACTTTTAATGAATATAAATACGACCAAGCACTACAACATGTTGATCGTGCATTCCGCCTTGCCCAATTATTTGATATGCCACAAGATACACGGTTGTTGGATGAACTACGTAAAGCAAATGAGATGGTCGCACAACTCCGCCAACACTTTACAATGACTCGCGCTATAGATGTTGTCAATGTTGCCGATATCGCTAAACTCATCGATGAAGAATTAGAATTTTTACAAGCGTTCCAAGGGATTGTGGCAGAATCACCACTACGAAATATTGTAAACGATGATATTGAAGTATCATTTGAACCACAAACTGTCTTAAAGTTTATCAACTGCCTAAAATTAGCCCAAGCGATAACAAGATCGATACAAGATGTTCGCCGTAGCCTTGATCGCTTACATGAATTACAACAGATGATAGACATCAATGGATTAAACGACATACTCGATGTGTTAGCCAAGCGATTAGAAGACCTCTTACAATTTAACTATACTAAGGTACTGACACACCAGATTAACGAGATCGAAGAAATTGCTAACCAAGAGCGTATTATCTCAAATGAAAGTGTCATTAAACGCCTCAGTATGGGGTATATGTTGATTGACATGAATAAGCAATTGCAGATTTTAAATGAAAGTGATAGCAACCGTCGTCAACGCCAATTACAAACAAACACCTATACCGTTTTGAAGAATATCCGCCTCAGAAATCGAGATGAGCGCCAAGCACTTGCTGAATTTTTTGATTCACTGCCACCGCAAGAAATCCGCTCGCGTGATTTTCAAGGTGTTCTTGCACGTCTTGCGGAAGATCCTGCAAGCTATACATATTTAATGGAACAAGTTCACACCAACGAATTACCAAGTTTCCAATCCGGCAGCAGCCGTCAACAACGGATGTTCCTTATGATTGTTATTATCGTTATTCTAGGTGTTATAGCGTGGCTAGTCTTATCTGGCACATTAACAATTAATGGTTTAGCATTGCTCTAAAATTTTGAGGACATCAATATGGCAAAGTTTCACGATAGCATTACCGATAGTATTCGAGAATTTATTGACAAGCAGCACATGTTTTTTGTGGCATCTGCCCCATTATCGGCAGATGGACACGTTAACTTATCTCCCAAAGGTTTAGATTGTTTCCGTGTTCTATCACCTAATAGAGTTGCCTATATGGATTTAATCAGCAGTGGCAACGAAACGTCTGCTCATATGCACGAAAACGGCCGCATCACAATCATGATGTGTAGCTTTGAAGGCAATCCCAATATTTTGAGGTTATATGGCAAAGGCTATACAGTTCTCCCCGATACACCTGAATGGGAGGAACTCAGCCCACAATTCACGATTTATCCTAGTACCCGTCAGATCATTGTGATGGATGTGACCACCGTACAAACATCCTGTGGTTTTGGTGTACCACTTTTTGAGTATGTTGGAGAGCGCGATATTCATTTTGAATGGGCAGAAACTAAGGGGGCTGATGGCTTAAAAGAATATCGTGCTGAAAAAAATCACATCAGCTTGGATGGTCTTCCTACCCCACTCGGTATCAGAGATGGAGAAATATCTAATGGATAAATATATGCAATTAGCGATCCAAGAAGCCCAAGCGACAAAAGATGAAGGTGGATCACCTTATGGTGCAGTACTGATTCGTGGAGATGAAATCATTGGCGTAGGACGAAATCTGATGGTGCAGAACAATGACCCCATCAGTCATGGTGAGATTGAAGCCATTCGAAATGCGGGACTCCAAACAACATATGAGGATACCGTCCTATATACGACTGCGTTTCCCTGTATCATGTGTGCAGGAGCGATTGTGCGGAATAACATTCCAAAGGTCATTATTGGGGCAAGCTGGGACTATAACACAGCATCACGCGAGTTTATGCAATCAAATGGCATTGAATTGATAGAATGGAAGCTAGATGATTGCTATCAGTTGGTTGATGGTTAGTCAGACTGTCCCATGATCTCGGCATAGGCATGTTGAAATGCGGATTCTGTATTGAGTCCAAGCGCATCATTAAATTTGTTCCACGCCGAACACATTGTAAAGCGCATGGTCATATCCACAATTTGCTTATCATCAAAGTGACGATGTAACGATTGGAACATCTCATTGCTGATTTTACTCGGTTCACGTGTCATTTGATCAGCATACTGAATTACTACCCATTCTTTATCTGACCATAATTCACGATGACTATTCCAATCACCTTGGTCAATGCACGTCAATTGGTCTTCGGATAATCCTGAATCATGTGCCAATGGCGTATGATGTTGCAGGCAATACTCACAGGCATTAATTTTGGATGTCACCAATATACCTAATTCTATCAATTTCCGGTCTACTGTTTGGGTTGCGGCAAATGTTTCATAAACTTGCAAAAGTGATGTGAGCAGTGCAGGATTATGGGCTAATGCGCGGACTTGATTGCCAAATAATGTTGGTCCCGGCAATTCTCCATCTACCAAAGCGTGATCAGCTTTAGCATAAATGTTGGCTAATTCTTCAGGGGCTTCTTCTGCTGGAATAAGATAGATTCGGTCATCTGTCATGATGTTTCCTTAAATTACTGCTTTAACTGATCGGTTTTGAGGAAGTGTAAAGCTAAATGTTGTGCCCTCCCCTTGTATACTGTTTGCCCAGATACGACCTCCATGTGCTTCGATGAAACCACGGGCAATCGCTAAACCAAGCCCCGTACCGCGCACACCATCATCTCCCTGAACTCGGGAGCGCTCTCCGCGATAAAAGCTCTCAAACAAACGTGGTAGAACATCTTGCGGAATATATGAACCACTATTATGGATGTCAATACGTATATCTGTTCCTAATGGATACGCCCTCAGTGTGACGGATTCACCTTCAGGTGTGTATTTGATCGCGTTGTCAACTAGATTGGATAAGACTCGTTGAATTTTATCGGGTGCCATAAAAATCATATCGATTGAGTCTGCAACTTCACCTTTAAGGCTAATTTTGCTCTGAGTTGCCTTTACCATCATACTACCAATCGTATCGGAAATAAGATCGCTAATGGATGCTTGTTGAAAATCAATCTGTAAATGACCAACATCTAACTGTGCGAGCTCAAACAGATCGTCAATCAAATGGCTAAGATGCTCGATTTCAGCACAGCTACTATCAAGATAACGATCTACTGTTTCTTTATCTTGAACAACACCATCTAACATCGCTTCGATCATGACCCGCATCGACGTTAATGGTGTTCGTAAATCATGTGATACCCAGGCAATTAAATCACGACGAGTCTGTTCAAGTTGATGTTTTTGTTCATCAACTTTTTGCAAATTTTCAGCCATGCTATTAAATGTCGTCGCGAGTTGTGCGATTTCATCATTACCCGAAATACTGAGCCGAGCGGTTAAATCTCCTTGCGCAAGTTGATTGGTGGCTTCTGTTAATTTACAGAGTCTATCCGTCATGGTTTTGGATGTAAAAAACCCACTAGTGATAGCGGTCAACCCTGCAAAGACCAATAGAGCCGAGGTCAACGTCAAGTAATGAGGCTCGATGAATGTAAAACGTGCAATTACCCATACGTTCAGGAAAATCATTCCGACAGTCAATGCGATCACCATCCATATTGACCAACGCAAGCTACTAAATAATTCAAGTATACCCAACCGATAAAATCCATATGACAATAACGAAGTCAATATTCCCGTTAATGTCATAAATGTGACTAACTTTTGCACATCATTTTCTGGGAGTTGGAACAAAATAATGCCAATGAGTAATGTCCCCAAAATTGGGAGCAATAAGCTCGCAAGGAAGATCATCAATGGATTTTGCGTGTTCGTCTGATTAAGTTGTGTCATAAATATGTCCTTCTTCACAGGCTTGGTGCTTCAAACTTATATCCAACTCCCCACACCGTCTGAATATAAGTCGGTGTGCTGGGGTCATTCTCTATTTTTTCTCGTAATCGGCGGACATGGACTGTTACTGTGCTTTCGTCACCATAAAATTCATAACCCCATACATGATCGAGCAATTGTTGTCGGCTAAAAACCTGACGCGGATGACGTACTAAGAACCACAGTAAGTCAAACTCTTTGGCGGTTAAGATCACTAAATTACTATTTACTGTCACAGTTCGGCTACGGGGATCAAGATGGAGTTTATCAAATTCAATCGGTAATTCAATATCCGTTGAAGTAGCAGCGCTCCTTCTTAGAACAGCTTTGACACGCGCAACCAATTCACGTGGGCTAAAAGGCTTTACAACATAATCATCAGCACCCACTTCAAATCCTGTGATCCGGTCAACCTCATTAGTACGTGCCGTGAGTAAGATAATCGGAATCTCGCCATCAATGCTGAGTGGCTCGTATTCAGATGGATTACGTAATCGGCGTGTAATAGCAAAACCATCAACTCCGGGCAACATAATATCAAGTACGATAAGATCGGGTGAGCTTGTCTGTAACATAGACAGAGCTTGAGGTCCTGTTTCAGCTTCCGTAACTAAAAATCCTTCTAACTCTAAATAGCGTCGAACCACTTCGCGAACGGTACGTTCATCATCGACGACAAGGACGTTTTGTTGTTTTGACATAGTATATTCTACGATTCCATTGGTTATCATTCATTATTATTGTACTGTACACAACAAATCTGAATAAACCATAAACGTTTAATAATGGTATAAAAATTGGTAGTCAATAAAAGACTCTCTCCTGATGAGCTCCTGTTGTAAAATAGAGATTGCTAAGTTATCGTGTACTAGAATACATTTCAACGTTGGATTCAATCAAATTAATCAGTCAGGATTCATAATCTAACGATATGTATAGCTTCATCACATATAAATATTCAAGGTAATTGACGGATAAATACAATGAACAGAGTGGAATCCCTTTTTGCACGATCATTCTTGGTGTTATTGAGTGTATTGTTCACATTCACCTTGATTGAAGTAGCAGCAAATATCTATCTATGGAACATCGCACCAGAAGCAACCTTCAATTTATTTGCATCTATCAATCAAATTAAACAACGCTACGGAGATGACTTCTTTGTCAATAGCGACGGCAAGAATGGCGTTTTGTTTGTCCCCCATCATTATTTAGGCTATACGTTGACACCAAATTTTGAGGATGGGAAGAACAAGCATAATTCTTTGGGCTTTCGTGGGGATGAGATATCGTTTGAAAAACCTGAAAATACATATCGAATCGTAGCACTTGGCGCATCAACAACCTACTCAGTAGCTGTAGAAGATTACCATGAAAGTTATCCCAATTTATTAGGGGATTATTTGACTTCTAACGGTTATGAAAATGTTGAAGTGATTAATGCGGGTGTTGGTGGCTACACCAGTTATGAATCGTTAATGAATCTTGAGTATCGCGTATTACCTTTAGACCCCGATTTAATCATCATTTATCAAGGTAGCAACGATATTCATACACGGTTTGTCTATCCATATGACAAATATTTGCCCGATAATTCTGGCTATCGTGCCGCATTTATATCCGATACAGTGATGCCTGAAATATGGGAATATAGTACAGTCTTACGCATGTTGAGCATAAGTTTAGGCATTACCAATTCTCATTCAGCAATTGATTGGTCACGCCTGCGTACCTCAAGCTATAATTATAATAGTCTATTTCTACGACAATATTCGATTTCAACCTACCCATCGGATATTTTTACGGAAATCTCTGCTATGGATATGCTAGAAAATAACCCACCCATTCACTTTGAACGTAACACACGGAATATGGTTGCGATGGCGCAACGTCAAGGGGTTGATGTACTATTAATCACATTCGCAACATCAACACAATTTGACTTAGGAAATGTTGGAAGTCCTGAATACATCTTTGGGCATGCACAACATAACCAAGTCACGCAGGATGTTGCGACATCTACAGGTTCATATTTTTACGATATGGCTGAGGTATTTCCAGACGACGAAACCTTATTTACAGATGGTCGCCACATGACAGTTGAAGGAAATCAATTACGGGCAAAATTGATAGGTGATTTTATTATCGAGTCAATTTTTTCTACAAGTCAATGACGTTAACGGCATCAAAAATGTTTGTGTTACGTTAGCGTAGAGTAGTGTATGATGAGACTATGACATTCACTTAAAGGAGAGCAAAACTATGGATGCAACTGCGACCATTTTAGGGATTCCCAATAACCCTACCATCATAGAAGTTAATATTAGAACATCGCCAACAATTAATTCTGAAAAGAAATTTACTGCTCCTGTTGGTATGGGTATGTTAAAAATTAAACGTGTCCGAGCCGATAAAGAAAATTCAGCTACCAACGGCAAAGTACATTACTGGATTAAGATCGAATTTCCCGGTGGTGCAGATGGCTGGGTACGTGATGATCTCATTCAAATTGAAGGTGATTGTGCAAAATATGGATATACAGATGGTCTTGCAAAAACTCGCGCATTTGATTTGACCATAGATTCCACCGTGCCCAAACCGGGTCCTGCCGAAGCTGAAGAAGAAACACCAGTTGCTCCACCACCAGCTATTCCTACCAGTTCTACCGCACCAGCTATACCAAGCGCACCAGCTATTCCTGCTGCACCTTCTACACCTGCGGTTGTAGCAACCTCCCCTGCTGTACCAGTTACAAACACAAGTGTGAAAAAATTTGAAGCATCAGGTCGTGTCCGTGTCCGTTCTGCGGCAACATTAAAAGGTACTGATCTTGGATGGGTCGAGGCAACAACCGTTATCGAAGTTGACCCCAATTCTCGTACAGAAGCTGATGGATATGTTTGGTGGAAACATGGGCGCGGATGGTCAGCTGAAAAATCAATTAGTGGTCAACAAATATTCTTACAAGCTCCATTAATTGTTGGTGGTCCTGTCGTCCCGATTACATCTCGTGAAGGGTTTGACGACCTCAACCGAATTAAGCTCGCGTCTTATGCCATCACAGGTGCATTTGAAGGCAGTGGATACGCGGCATACAACAACTACGATGCAGGTATTATCAGCTACGGGTTTATCCAATTTACAATGGCAGCTGGATCGATGATCACCGTCGTTCAACGTTATCTTGCCGCATCACAAACTGATGTTGCCAATCAATTACGGAACAATTATCTAGCACGAATCGAAGCACGCGATGGTAACTTACGCACCGATGGCAATCTAAAGAATCTGCTGATTGCCGCCGCAAGCGAACAAGCCATGATTGATGCTCAACATTCTGTTGCTGAAGAAAAGTATTGGGATAAAGTGTGGAAAGGTTATATCGAGCCACGCGGTCTGACTACCCCACTAGGCATTGCATTGCTATTTGATATGGGAGTTAACTTTGGTACAGGTCATGGGTTCGTCCGTCTAGCCGAAGAACAACTCGGTGTTCGTCCACAATCCAAACCCGGTCAAAATGGTATTTCCGAAGAACAACTCATTCAAAGAGTTGCCGAATTACGCAAAGCCTCACATGACAAACAAGCCAAAGATCAAAACTTACCCGGTCTGATGCAACGTGGCAATTTTTGGGTACGCCTCATCAACAACGGGGATTGGGGATTACTAAGCGATGCGAGTGGTACGGTAAACATCCGTGGAAAAATCGTTCAAGTTCGTAATCTATAATTTTGATATTTTAATTTCTAGGGTGATTGCGTTAGTTTGCGATCACCCTCTGAATAACGGATCATCTAGCGAATCTTTTATTAGGATACATTCTGCTTTCTTTTAGACTTGGAATATCCGCGTCGTATACCAAACCCGATTATTAGTAGCATTCCAAATCCGAATACAATCAACATTCCAAATTCTATCGCACTATTATTATCAATAGAGCGTTGGGGCTGTTGCGGCTCTTGATTGCGGAGATACTCAAGAACAGCCGACTTTCCTTGAGCTTGAATTTCAGGAGGTGGTGATATGAGTGGATTATCTTCATATTTAAAAAGACACGCGTACGAACGAGTCTGACCGTTTCCTGATGAGCCTAAAAGACCAGTTAATTGACCGATCTCCGATGGTAAATATTCCAATTGATTGTTCTCAAGCATTAAGTAGCACAGATTATGCAAGTTTCCCAACCCGGGTGGTATGCTACGTAACTGATTACTACTCAAATACAATGTTCCTAAGTTGGTGAGGTTACCGATTTCCGCTGGCACACTGCTTAACTGATTTTGATACAAGACCAAGCTTCTTAAGTTGGTGAGATTACCAATTTCCGATGGGATGCTACCTAACTTATTTTCGCTCAGATCTAAACTCTGCAAGTTAGTGAGATTGCCAATTTCCCACGGCAGGCTACTTAACTGATTTTCACTCAGACTTAAACTTTGCAAGTTGGTAAGATTACCAATTTCCGATGGCAGACTACTTAACTGATTTTCACTCAGACTTAAACTCTGCAAGCTAGTGAGATTACCAATTTCCGATGGGATGCTACTTAACCGATTATCAGTTAGTTCCAAAGTCTGTAAGCTGATGAGGTTTCCGAATTCCGATGGGATACTACTTAGCCGATTATCATATAATTGCAAGATTTCCAAGTTTGTGAGGTTTCCGATCTCCGACGGCAAACTAATTAGAGCATTCCGCCTAATATCTAAACTCTGGAGAGACCTAAGATTGCCAATTTCGGGAGGTAGCTCAATTATCGCATTTTCGTATAAGTCTAGTGTATGCAAATTGACAAGATCACCAATTCCAGAAGGTAGGCTATCTAGTTCATTGTGAAGTAAGTTTAGAGTGTGTAAGTTGACAAGATTATGGATTTCTGGAGGTAGGTTCCGTAACCCATTATTATATAAATCTAGCGAGTGTAAATTGGTAAGGTTACCGATTCCCGCAGGTAAATTCGTTAATTTGTTGCCACGTAAATTTAATGTATGCAAATTGGTAAGGTTACCGATTTCCGCTGGCAAACTGGTTAGCCCATTGTAATTTACATCTAGTGTATATAAGCTGGTGAGGTTGCCAACTTCGGGAGGCAAATTATTCAGGTAACTATTATCCAAACGTAAGGTACGCAGAAGAGTGAGTTTACCAATTTCCGATGGTAAACGCCTCAAATTAGTAACGATTAAAACACGGAGGTTACGGAGGTTACCGATTTCGGGAGGAAATTCAATTGCCTGAGTGTAATGTAGCGTTAGTGCGCGTAAGTTATTGAGATTGCCAATTTCCGCTGGTAAACTCGTCAATCGATGAGCACCTATGTCTAGGGTACGTAAGTTATTAAGATTGCCGATTTCTGCTGGTAGACTCGTGACTGCGGTTCTTAGAATTAGGGTATTTAAGTTATTGAGGTCACCGATCTCGGCAGGAAAACTTGTTAACCGATCACCACCTAAACTCAAGGTCTCTAATGCTTTAAGCTTACCGATTTCAGGAGGCATATCAGTTAGCGGGCTATATAATTTCAAAAAATGTAAGGTATTTAGATTACCAATCTCGGCAGGCAAATTTGTTAACTGATCGCTACTTATAATCAAAGTCTCTAATTTTTTAAGATTGCCAATTTCGGCTGGAAGATAGGTCAACGGGCTACGCAATATTAGAGTTTGCAAGTTGCTGAGATTGCCCATTTCGGGAGGCAAATGACTTAGTTGATTATCATGAAAATCTAGAGTTTGCAGGTTATTGAGGTTACCGATTTCCGCTGGTAAGCTACTTAACAAACCACCACTCATATTCAATATCTGCAAATTACTGAGGTTGCCGATGGTCGTAGGTAGATGCTTGAGTGGATTAATACTTAAATCGAGTGTGTGTAAGGTGTTGAGGTTACCTATTTCGGCAGGTAGTTGCCTTATTAAATTACGGCTCAAATCCAGCGTCTCCAAGGTGCTGAGGTTACCTATTTCAGGCGGGAGTTCAGTTAAATGTAAGCTGCTTAGATTTAACTCGGCTGATTCCATACGCTCGGCTTCAAGGATTAACGCTAGTGCAATGTTATATGGGGTTTGTTCTATATCTTGAGCTAAACTGAGACTATTTATTGTAATTAACATACAAGTTAAAAATAGGATTCTTTGTATCATAATCTAACCTCTAACTATTAAACTGAAACTAGCTCAATTTCAGTTTAATACAATAAATCATGACACCAATAAGCGTTTACCCTACGATTTGATAGATATGGTTTGGTGGAAATCATATGTTTCTACACCCATAGACACACAGATAGTTCAAAAAACATCAACACTTCTAAAGTCTCATTTGCATTAGACTATGATTGTTATTCACTATTAGTTTTGGACAACGGGTACTTGAGTTTAGAGCAACTGATTTTGTACCATTTGGCACATATTTTATGATGTTGCTGTTGTTTTTACGAACCTTGACCAAAACCACATACTTTAAAAGCTCAGGTTATTTATCTTCTTGCTGGGAGGCAAATTAATGCAAAAACAACTAAACCTCTTTATGATGCTGATCATTTTTTCTCTTTTTTCAACCATAATGATGGCTCAAGATGATCATGATCATTGGGGTTACGAAGGTGAGGAAGGTTCTGAACACTGGGGAGATTTGAGTGAAGATTGGGCACTATGTGGTTCAGGAGTGGCACAATCACCAATCAATATTGATACCGATAAAGCTACTGAAGTTGGTTTGGTCAACATCAGCTTTAATTATGGCGAAACAGCTCTGAATATCCTTAACAACGGTCACACAATTCAAGTTAATGTGGACGAAGGTAGCAGTATCACCTATAACGGCATTACCTACAATTTACTTCAGTTCCATTTCCATGCCCCAAGCGAACATGAATGGAATGGCGAACAGACGGCTATGGAAATCCACTTTGTGCATCAAGATCCCAATAGTGGCAACTTAGCCGTCGTTGGAATTCTACTTAATGTAGGAGATGCTGAAAATGTTGCTTATTCTGATATTTTCAATAACTTACCTGCCGAGGAAAGTGAACCAATAGAATCAGACATTGTGGTTGATTTGAACGCCATGATGCCAGAAGATGCGGGTTTCTACACCTATCAAGGTTCATTAACAACACCTCCCTGTAGTGAAATCGTGCGCTGGTTAGTACAGGATGTCACGGTTGACCTAAGTGTTGAACAGGTTTCAGCCTTCACAGATATTTATAACGGTAATGCACGTCCCGTTCTCGAAATCGGTGAACGCGACTTGTTGCATGACAATAACTAGCCATTTCTATAAATGAACGAGTAAAGAAGCGGGGTGCATGCCTCGCTTTATTCATTCTATAGGATTCAATCTCTTTAACCCGATAGAAGGCTGATATATTAAAATAAGTAGCATTTAAAATAGTTAGCCCTTGTTATCAGACCATAATCTATCGGCTACTTCAACACAAACTCACCCACCATCGCCACCTGCAACTGCTGTTGTAACACCCAAGAAGATATAAATACTTCCCGACAGATATTTTTGGATTTTGAGGAACCGTTGATTGTGTTTAAGCCACTGTCCTAGTGTTCCCGCTACAATTGCATAAATGCCATCTGTGACAATCGCCATCAACAGAAATAGTGACCCCAAAAAGATGATTTGTAATGCAACTGATCCGCGCACTGGATCAACAAATTGAGGAATAAACGTAAAGAAAAATAATGCCGTCTTAGGATTTAAGATATTCACGATCATGCCCTGCCGAAAAATCTTCCCATGTGACATTTTGACAATCGGCATATTATCCACTTGTTTGGTCGGGGTCATCAATGTTGTCACACCGAGATAAATTAGATATGCCGCACCCAAATATTTGACCACAGTAAAAGCAACAGCTGACGATACGAGCAACGCTGATAACCCAAACGCCGCCGCACAAACATGTATCCATCCACCAAGGCTAATCCCAAGAACTGATACAATCCCTGCCAACCGACCTTGTTCAACGCTCCGTGCGACCACATAAAGCACAGCAGGGCCCGGTGCAAGTAATAATGCCAGTGATGCCAAAATAAAGATTACAAGTGAGCTATTATCAATCATTATGAACTCCTATCACTTTTTTGCCTCTGTACTGAATCATAACGACATTATAAATCAGTGATGGATATGCAGTATAGATGCACCCTTCTATGAGTATGAAAATTTATCAATCATTGAAGTCAATACAACAGATGCGGTATCATCTTAGAATGTATTTCAGTCTATCCTACATAGGAAAATAAGATGTCATCTGATTCCATACAAAAAGCAATTGACTATACACAAACCAATCGAAATAAAATACTCGAAGATTACAAGGAATTGTTACGTTTCCCCTCCATTAGTGCAGACCCAGCTTACAAAGAAGATGTTCAACGTTGTGCGGAATGGGTTGTCCAGCAATTAGTCAACTTAGGTTTTGAAAATTGTCGCAGTATACCTACCACCGGACACCCTGTTGTTTATGGAGAATGGTTAAAAGCTGGTGATGATAAACCGACTGTATTAGTCTATTCTCATTATGATGTACAGCCTGTTGACCCCTTACATCTATGGGACTCTGAGCCATTTGAAGCTGAAATCCGTGGGGATCGTCTTTATGCACGGGGAGCAAGCGACAATAAAGCGGGTATTTGGGGCAATCTCAAGGCGTTTGAAGCCATGCTCAATGCAAATGGTGAGTTACCCCTGAATGTAAAAGTCATGTTTGAAGGTGAAGAAGAATCAGGTTCACCTAGTATCGAGCCATTTATCGAAGCGAATAAAGAATTGCTTAAAGCTGATGTGATGCTTAACTGCGATGGAAACTTCAATCCAGATGACCCACGGCTATACTATGCAGGACGTGGTATTGTTAGCGCACAAGTAAAAGTTACTGGTCCGCAAGCCGATCTCCATTCTGGGCAATTTGGGGGTATCGTACAAAATCCATTGCACATTGCTGGCAAAATTATCGGCTCGTTTCATGATGATAAAGGACGCATCCAACTCCCCCACTTTTATGATGGAGTCGAAGAAGTTAGCGATACGGAAAAAGCACGGATTCAAAAAGGATTTCAAGAAGACAGTATGAAGACAATGGCGGGTGTAGATAGCTTCTGGGGAGAATCTATTGCACCAGCAGAAGAACGCGCAACCGTCTACCCTACGCTGGATGTTAACGGTATGTGGGGCGGCTATCAGGGACCCGGTAGTAAAACTATCATCCCTGCCGAAGCCAGTTTTAAAATTACGATGCGCTTAACCCCCAATCAAAATCCCTACTCTATCTCGGAAATTCTAAAATCATACGTCGAAGAGTTTGCAACTGATGGCGTAAAAGTTGAGTGTAATATTGGTGAGGAGGCTTGGCCATTCGCACTCGTGACAGAAGGTCAATATTTAGACGCTGTACAATCTGCCATCGAAGCGACGATTGGCAAACGCGCTCAACTCGTGCGGACAGGTGGTTCTATTCCCATATTAGGTCTATTTAACCGAATGATTGGTCTTCCGATTGCTGCTTATGGGTACGCCGATGGTAACTTGATCCACTCACCTAATGAGAGCATTCGTGTGGATACATTCTTTATCGGCTTGGAGGGCGCAATACGCCTATATCATAACTTAGGCAACACTCAAACACAGTAATTAAGCATGTCAAAAACTCGTTTTACGGGTATAGAAGTGGTATAGTTGCAAAGTAATATAGCAGTACTTGAATGATTCGTATACTAAAATAACCTGTTAAGGAGATATACATGAGATATAAATCTTTTGTATTGATTGTAATACTTATAATGATGATGTCATCCGTGGCTGTATTGGCCCAAGATGACGAAACAATTGTCGTGCGAGGGTTTGGTAATATCACAACCTTCAATCCTGCGCTAAGTAATGATGGTGCATCATTCCAAGCGTTTAGTGTATTGTGGCCTACACCATATGAAATCGATAAATTTACAGGTGAACCGATTCCGGGATTAACTTCATGGGAAGTATCCGAAGATGGTTTGACCTATACATTCACTATTCTTGAAGATGCCGTTTGGAGTGATGGTGTACCTATTACTTCCGCCGACATGAAATTCGTGATTGATGCGATTCAATCTGAAGAAATCGCATCCACTCAAGAACCATCTGTTGCAGATATTGCCGAAGTCAATATCATTGATGATAAAACATATGAAATTGTTTTGAGCGAAGTAAGTTGTACCGCATTCAGTTTAATAGGTGGATTGCGTTTCTTACCATCACACCGTTTTGCAGCAGACTTCAGCGACTTTGAAACCAACGACATCAGCACCAACCCAGACATCAGTGGTGGTCCATACATTCTTGATGAATGGGAACCAGATGCTTTCCAAAGTTACCATGCGAATCCTAATTGGTGGGGTGGCGAAGTCGGTATTCCTTATCTAATTAATCGGAATATCGGTGAACAAGCAGTAGCATTACAATCCATCCAAGCCGGCGAGATTGACTACACTTATTTCCAAGGTGATCTATTTGCACAGATTCCCGACACCAGCAATCTACAATGGGAAATCTTCCCACAGATGTCGGTTAACTTCTTGGCAATGAACTGGGGAGATCCGAACTCACCTGAGGATGGTTTGGATGCCGATGGTAATCCAGCAGGTCAAACCCCACATCCAATCCTAAGTGATGTCAACGTCCGTAAAGCAATCGCGATGGGCTACAATGTAAATGATATCCTTGCAACATTGGGTGGTGATCAAGGTGGCTCACCATTGGTTGGTGCAGTTAACCCCGGTGTTAGCTGGGCATATAACAACGATATTCAACCATACGCATTTGACCAAGAAGCCGCTATGGCATTACTTGAAGAAGCTGGTTGGGTTGACGAAGATGGTGATGGTGTCCGTGAAAAAGACGGTGTTCGTTTGTCACTCAATTTCCGCTACAGTGATATTTTGCTATTCTTTGAAACAACAGCACTTGTTGTACAAGATCAACTTGGCGACATTGGTATCGAAGTTGAACTTGAAAAAGTTGAATGGGCAAATTACCTAACCGAAGTATACTTTGGTCAAGAATATGATTTGACTGCAATGAGTAATAGTGGTGGTACGGGTGGCGCACCTGATCCAAATGACTTTATGAGTCTGTTATTAGGTAGCGAGGACGTTGTCGGTAGTGGCAACAACATCACATCCTATGTCAACCCAGAAATTGATGCACTCATCGCAGAAGCTCGCACCGTTCCCGGTTGTGATATAGAAGCTCGCGCCGCAATCTATAAAGAAATCCAACAGATTGCACATGATGATGTTGCATATGCTTGGACATTCGTGCCCAATATTTGGCAAACAGCAAACACCCGTGTCGGCAACTTTGAACCCGGTTCATCATGGGTGTTCTATGGCTACACAGCTGATATTCACAACTGGACAATTGAAGGGTAATTTGCCAGACTATAGCTAAAAACAAAGATAGCCTCACATCATCGTGGGGCTATTTTCTTTTACTGATAAAGTTCAATCTAAATCAAAAAACCAAATGCAATAAATAGTATACCGATCAGCAAAAAATATGGGGCATAGCGTCTTGTTTTTTCATCCCATTTATCGGTACGTTCTGGATTTTCTTCACGCCATTTGGGTTCAAGTGAATACAGTTTCCAAATAAGATCAGGTCGAAAATATGATAAACCTGCTAATACTAGAAACGCTCCGCCACCGAGGATTGAGATTCCATCACCCATAGATTATCCGATCCTCTATCTTATTCGCACTAATTTGGTTGTAGAATAATTTTGGCATCTTCACGGCTTTCCAGACGCTTGAACGCAGACAAGGCATCATCTAATGGCATCCGTGCGCTTACCATCTTTCGCATATCAATCCGTCCTGCCGCCATCAAACGAATCACATTCTGGAATGTACCACTGCCCGAATGTCCCAATGAACCAGCTAACTGTACACCTTGCTGTTTATAGGTGACTGTCGGCAAAGTTGGGCGTTTTCCGCCCATGCCAATATCAATAATCGACGCATTTACCGCCAAACTACGATTAAGCATTTGAATAGTTCGATCTGCAACCCCTGCACACTCGACAACATAATCAACACCGCGCCCAAAAGTATGTTCAAGTATCGCTTCATCAAGATCAATTCCAACGGGATCGAGAACAACAGATGCACCGATATTGGTTGCAAATTGACGACGGCTTTCTGACGGATCAAAGACGATAACTTGTGCCGCTCCTGCCGCAATCGCTAGAGCTTCCGCCGCTAGCCCAATTGGACCCGCACCAAATATCACAACATTATTGCCAGGTTGCCAGTTATGTAAACGATTGAACATCCCTTGATAAGATACACCTGTTGGTTCAACCATCGCGCCCATTACTAAAGCTTCTTCTTCACCAAAACGCTCGGCAATCTCATCTAATTTCCAGCAATACTTTGCTCGTACAGGTGTATATTGAGCCATCGCACCCGGTGTCGTGAATCCGAGTTCCTCCATATTCTGGCAATGATTGACAAATCCTCTGCGACAGGCTGTACAAACGCCACACCATTGAATCTCTTCAACTGCCACCAGATCGCCAATTTTCAAATCTGTAACATCAGAGCCAACTTCAACTACCCTACCTGCAAATTCATGTCCAAGTATATTCGGTGTAGTGACATAACCGGGGTATAACATGTAGCCATCATC
>Ga0070728_10002809_pt1 | contig 20529 bp, 18 predicted proteins | sample tdDd471_FD_66723 | JGI IMG/M metagenome (GOLD analysis project Ga0070728, IMG submission 66723) | Marine sediment microbial communities from the Atlantic coast under amendment with organic carbon and nitrate - tdDd47.1 | ecosystem: Environmental > Aquatic > Marine > Coastal > Sediment | place... | reverse complement strand
TTCCGCGGCGACCTGCAGATGCTCGACAGCCGTGGCGGTGACGGCGGCGGCGGTGGCGGCGGCAGCTATGGCGGCGGTTCCGGCGGTGGCGGCGGCTACGGCGGTGGCGGCGGTGGCGGAGGTTCACGCGGCGGCAATGACCGTGGCGGCGACGACTTCGGTGGCGGCGGCGGCGACCTGGACGACGAAATCCCGTTCTGATCAGGCGGTCCGGGCGGCCATCGCGCCTCCCCGATTGACGACATTCGCAGTTGGGCATAGGGATAGCGCCCGGTCGGGCGGGTGATCCCGGCCAGAGGCCGTGCGCACTGACGCGCGTCCCGCGCTGGGTGGAGGAGATTTGACGTGAGCCAGGCAAAGACGCTGTTCGACAAGATCTGGGATGCGCATGTCGTGGAGACGCGCGATGACGGGTCGGCGATCCTGTATATCGACCGGCACCTGGTGCATGAGGTCACCAGCCCGCAGGCGTTCGAGGGGCTGCGCAACACCGGTCGCAGCGTGCGGCGGCCCGATGCGACCCTGGCCGTGGCTGACCACAATGTCCCCACCACGGATCGCTCGGTCGGGATCGCGGACGAGGAAAGCCGCATCCAGGTCGAGACGCTGGAGAAGAACTGCGCCGAATTCGGTGTCCCGTACTTCGGCATGGACGACATCCGCCAGGGCATCGTCCACATCATCGGGCCGGAGCAGGGCTTCACCCTGCCGGGCATGACCATTGTCTGCGGTGACAGCCATACCGCGACCCATGGCGCCTTCGGTGCGCTGGCATTCGGCATCGGCACGTCGGAAGTCGAGCACGTGCTGGCCACCCAGTGTCTGCTGCAGCAGAAGTCGAAGAACATGCTGGTGAAGATCGAGGGCGATCTGAACCCCGGCGTCACCGCCAAGGATCTGGTGCTGGCCGTGATCGGCGTCGTCGGCACGGCGGGCGGCACGGGCTATGTCATTGAATATGCCGGTTCGGCCATCCGCGACCTGTCGATGGAAGGCCGCATGACCGTCTGCAACATGTCGATCGAGGCAGGCGCGCGTGCCGGTCTGATCGCCGCCGACCAGAAGACGTTCGACTACGTCAAGGGCCGGGCCATGGCGCCGAAGGCCGGTGGCTTCGAGCAGGCGGTGGAATACTGGAAGACCATGGTCTCCGACGAGGGCGCACATTACGACAAGGTCATCGAACTGGCTGCCGCAGACATCACCCCGCATGTCACCTGGGGCACCAGCCCGCAGGATGTGGCCCCGATCACCGCGCGGGTTCCCGACCCCGCGGATATCGAGGATGAGATCAAGCGCGACTCGCTGGTCCGGGCACTGGCCTACATGGGCCTTCAGCCGGGCGTGAAGCTGACCGATGTGACCATCGACAAGGTCTTCATCGGGTCCTGCACCAATGGCCGGATCGAGGATCTGCGCGCCGCCGCCGCCGTGGCGCAGGGGCGCAAGGTTGCCGCCAACGTGCATGCCATGATCGTTCCCGGCTCCGGCCTGGTGAAGGAGCAGGCGGAGCAGGAGGGTCTGGACAGGATCTTTGTCGAGGCCGGTTTCGACTGGCGGGAGCCGGGCTGTTCCATGTGCCTGGCGATGAATGCCGACAGGCTGGAACCGGGCGAGCGCTGCGCCTCCACCTCCAACCGCAATTTCGAGGGCCGTCAGGGCCGTGGCGGGCGCACCCACCTGGTCAGCCCCGGCATGGCCGCCGCTGCGGCCATCGCGGGCAAGCTGGCCGACGTGCGGGACCTCTGAAACTGTTTCATTGCTCGCCGATGACCAGGCAGGTTCGACTGCGGGGGGCAGAATTGTGCTGGGCTGCCCCGACTTTCGGCTGTCCGACGTCTGTCACAATCCGCACCTAGGTTCGGCCCCCGGCAAGATGCGGTATTGGCCGCGTCGGTGAATTTCACATCTTCCAGGGGGATGATTCCATGAGACGTTTCGTGCTGGCGACAATGCTCGCCGTCGGACTGGGTGCAGGTGTGGCCGAGGCCGCTTCCGGCAAGCTGGTTGTCTATACCTCGCAGCCCAACAAGGATGCACAGCAGACCATGGACGCGTTCATGGCTGTTAACCCGGGCGTGGAAGTCGAGTGGGTCCGTGACGGCACCACCAAGATGATGGCGAAGCTGCGCGCGGAGTTCGCCGCCGGTGCGCCGCAGCCCGACATCCTGCTGATTGCCGACATGGTGACCATGGAAGGGCTGAAGCAGGAAGGCCGCCTGATGGCCCATTCCGACGCGGATGTGGCTGCCTTTGATCCGGCGCTGATGGACAAGGATCGTTTCTACTTCTCCACCAAGCTGATCACGACCGGTATCATGTACAACACCAATGCGCCGATGGTGCCTGCGTCCTACAAGGATCTGCTGAAGCCGGAAGCGAAGGACCGCATCGCCATGCCGTCGCCGCTGACCTCCGGTGCCGCGACGATCCACATGGCCGCGCTGACCGCCAATCCCGACCTGGGCTGGAGCTATTACCAGGGACTGGCTGACCAGGGCGCCAACCCGAAGGGCGGCAACGGCGGCACTTACAAGGCCATCGCCGGTGGCGAGAAGCTGTATGGGTTCGTCGTCGACTTCCTGCCGATCCGCAACAGGCTGAAGGGTGCGCCGGTTGCGTTCGTCTTCCCGAAGGAAGGTGTCTCAGCCGTGACCGAGCCGGTCGCGATCCTGTCCACGGCGAAGAATCCTGACGCGGCAAAGGCCTTCATCGATTTCCTGCTTTCACCGGCAGGCCAGCAGATGGCAGCGGACCAGGGCTACCTGGCGGCCCATCCCGCGATTGCACCGCCCGAGGGCTTCCCGGCCCGTGACCAGATCAGGCTGATGGACTTCGATCCGTCCGACGCGCTTGAGAATGCTGATCGCTATCGCCTGAAGTTCGAGGATATCTTCGGCGGGTGAGCCTTGAACTGAGTCTGAGAATTCCGGGCGTTTCAGGTCCGGGCCGACAGAACCGGAGCGGCGAGGGGATGACCCTCGCCGCTCTTCTGATGTTGGGGGTCCTGATCTGCGGCACACCGCTGGTGATGATCCTGCTGGAGGGGGTGGCCCCGACAGGCAGGTTCTCGCTGGGTCCGCTGCTTGAAACGCTGCATGGGCGATCGGTCCAGCGGGCACTGTGGCATTCGTTCGAAACGAGCTTGCTGTCCGCCCTTCTCGCCCTTGTCTACGGGACCGTGCTGGCCTGCCTGGTGGGCCTGACCGATGCGCGGGCGCGGGGCGTCTTCATCTTCCTGGTCCTGTTGCCGATGATGATACCGCCCCATGTCACCGCCATTGCCTGGATCCAGGCGCTTGGCCCCGGTAGTGCGTTGCTGCTTTGGCTCGGCATCGCCCCGGAGATCGGAACCACGCACCCGTTGTATTCCCGGGAGGGTATCGTGGCCCTGCTGGCAATACAGCACGGGCCACTCGTGTTTCTTGTCATGCTTGCCGCCCTGCGCAGCTTGCCGGGTGAACTGACGGATGCATCCCGGGTCTTTGGTGCCAACATCTGGCTGATGCTGCGCCGTATCGTGCTGCCGCTGCTGCTGCCGAACATGATTGCAGCCTTCGCGCTGGCCTTCGTCTCCGCGCTGGGGAACTTCGGCATCCAGGCGCTGCTGGGCATTCCTGCCCGATACACCACGCTGCCGGTGCTGATCTGGCGGCGAATGTCGAGTTTCGGTCCCGAGATGCTGACCGATGTTTCGATGATCTCCATGATTGTCGGTCTGATGGCGATCATGGCGGTCGGGATGCAGGCGCACCTGCAGCGGCGCGCCCGTGCCCAGCTTATCGGCCTGCCGCAGAGAAGCCTCGGCTTCAGGCTGGGGCGCTGGCGGTTGCTGGTCGAACTTGTCCTGCTGGTGCTGGTCTGTGGCGTTCTGGTGCTGCCCATGCTGTCGCTGCTGGCAACGGCGTTGACACCGACCTATGGCGTCCGGCTTTCGCTGTCGACCCTGACCGGCGCGAACTTCGAAGAGATCCTGCTCACCCAGTCCGTCACCCTGCGCGCCTTCATGAATTCGACCCTGATCGCAGGACTGGCCGCCATACTGCTGGCGGCCTACTCGGTCGGGATCGGGTTTTTCCTGATCCGGCGACGGGGTGTGGCGCGGCGCGCGGCAACGTCCATGAGCGGGCTGGCCGATGTCAGCTACGCCCTGCCGGGCCTGGTGATCTCGATTGCGTGCATCCTGGCCTTCATCCGGCCCCTGCCGCTGATCGAGATGTCGATCTACAACACCCTGCTGATCATCCTGGTGGCCTATCTTGCAGCGTTCCTCTCGGTCGCGCTGAAACCGGTCGCCGCCGCCTACCTGCAGATCGACCCGAGCCTCGACGATGCGGCCCGGGTGGCCGGTGCCGGGTTCGGGCGGCGGCTGTTCCGCATTTTCCTGCCGCTGGTGGCTCCGGCGGCAGCTTCAGGGGCGATCCTGGTCTTCCTCACCGCCTACAACGAGGTCACGGTGTCTGCCCTGCTCTGGTCGACGGGCAACGAGACGATCGGCACGACGATCTTCAACTACGAGGACGGCGGCTACACCACGCTCGCCGCAGCCATGTCGGTTGTCACGGTTCTCGCCACGATCGTGCTGATGCTGGTGCTGGATATCGCGGGCCGACGTGCGCCGCCGGGTGTCGTGCCCTGGCGCGATTGACAAAGAAGGCGAAACGGCAGTCGCTAGGCCTGCTCAGGAAGGACCCAGGCTTTCCGGATGCTGACCGGTAGGGTGTCGCCCAGCCGGGCAGGACTGTCGAGGTTCAGGACCAGTGACTGTGTAGTGCCTGAAACGACAGCGCGGCATTCCCAGTGACCACCCCGGTAGGTCACGCTCTCGACCCGGACCGGGCTTCCGGCCTCGCCATCAATGGTCAGCCACTCGGGCCGCAGCAGGACGTGTTCGGCGGTGGTGCCGCTTTCCGCACCCTTGCCGGTGACGGGCAGGGACCAGGGACCGAACCGGAGATCGTCGTCACTGCCCCGAATTGCCGCGACGATGGCGCCGGTCCCGACGAATCCCGCAACGAAGGCGTTCCGGGGCCGGGCATAGAGTTCGTCCGGGGTTGCCACCTGTTCGAATCGACCCCGGTTCATCACCGCGATCCGGTCAGCCAGTGCCATGGCCTCCCGCTGGTCGTGGGTGATGTAGAGCGTGGTGGCCCCCGTCGTTCGATGAAAGTCCCGCAGTTCATGCTCCATGGTGCCGCGCAGATGCGGGTCCAGGTTGGCCAGAGGCTCGTCCATCAGGACGATCCCGGCCTGGCTGGCGAGGCACCGCGCCAGGGCAACCCGCTGACGCTGCCCGCCCGACAGGTCGGCAGGAAGGCGCTCGGCAAAGGGGAGCAGCGCGACGGTTTCCAGGTGGGTTCGGGCCTGCCGTTCGGCGTCAGGACGCCGCGCGCCCCTGGCTTCGAGTGGAAAGGCAACGTTACGGAGTACGTCCATGTGCGGCCAGAGCGCATAGGACTGGAACACGACGCCGACGCCCCGTGCTTCCGGTGCCAGATGCAGATCCGGTCCTGCGACCTGCTTTCCCGATAGGCCCACCGTCCCGGAATCAAGCTCTTCCAGCCCGGCGATGAGACGCAGGAGCGTGGACTTTCCGCAGCCCGACGGGCCAAGCACGACAAAGAATTCACCTTCCGCAACTCCGGCGGAAAGATGATCGACGGCGGCCTCGGTGCCGAACCGCTTAGTCACATCCATCAGCTCTATCGACACGTGTCAGTTTCTCCGGGTCCAGGGTCCGCGGAGGCTGCGAACGTCAACAGGAAGCAACCGCCAGATCTGCACGACTTCGATTGCAGGCACATGACGTATTGCGGGCTGGCGATCAGCACGTTTCCGGGCTGATCAGACCTTCCTCGCACGCCTTGATCTGCAGGGCGAGATAGCGGGAGAAGATGCGGCACTGGGCCAGGCTGCCCGCGGTGAACCAGAGGCCGGGCTGCGGCGTGCGGCACCACATGTTGCGCAGCTCGCCGCCGTCATTGAAACCCCAGACCGGGCCGATGCGATCCGCGATACGGTCGTTCAGCCAGGTGCGTACGGTCTCCTGCTGGTTCAGGTAACCGGTGGCGAGCACGATCAGGTCGGCGGCGTGTGTCGTGCCGTCATCCAGCACCGCGCCGGTTTCACTGAAACGCTTGATGTTGGCGTCATGCAGCAGGCCGATATCGCCGCTGACGATCAGGTCCGAACAGCCGACATTGAAGTAATAGCCGCCGCCACGCTGCATGTACTTCATCTGGAACCCTGTCTCGCCCTCCCCGAAATCCAGCTTGAAGCCACGCGCCTCCAGCCCCGCCAGCAGATCGGCATCCACCCGTTTCATCTCGGCGGTGGAGAGCTGGTACGACCGGCGCAGCACGGGGAAGGGGAAGGACGCCGCGAGCAGGTCACAGTCTTCCAGGGGCGGTCCCTCGTCATACAGCGCATAGACCTTCTGCGCCTCCGCCAGGCTGACGATGTAGCTCGGGTTGCGCTGGACCATGGTCACGTCGGCACCGCTGGCCTGCAGGTCCTGCGCGACGTCATGGGCGCTGTTGCCGGTGCCGACGACCAGCGCCCGCTTGCCCGTCCAGTCCTTGCCATCGGTGTAGTGGCCGGAATGCATGACCGTGCCCTGAAACACGTCCAGTCCGGGCAGGTCGGGGACAACGGGGATGGCACTGACACCGGTGGCGAAGATCACGTGCCGTGGGCGCACCACGCGTTTCGTACCGTCCCCGCTCTCCAGGTTCAGGGTCCAGGTGCCGGTTGCGGCATCACGGTCGCCGCCGACAAGGGCGGTGTCGGTCCAGCAATTGAGTTCCATCGTCTCCACATAGAACTCGAACCAGTTCGCCAGCATGTCCTTCGGGATATAGACCGGCCAGGTCGGCGGGAACGGCATGTAGGGCAGGTGGTTGACGTAGACTTCGTTGTGCAGGGTCAGGGAGTGGTAACGGCTCCGCCAGTTGTCGCCGACGCGCTGGTTCTTCTCGATCAGCAGGGTATCGACGCCCAGGGCGTTCAGCCGCGCGGCAACGGCCAGTCCCGCCTGTCCGGCCCCGACCACGACGACGGCCGGTTCCCGGTCGGCATAGGCGCGGGCGCGATCCCTGTGGTCCTGCCAGTTGGAACCGCCGAATTCCCGCGCGAAGGCGTCGCCGCCCGCCCGCGCCGCACTGAGCCGTTCGGGGTGTTCCTGCAGGCCGTGCAGGGCCGTCATCAGGGTCCAGGCGCGCAGTTCGCCCGAACCGTCAGGGTCCGGCACCAGCCGGACAACGCCCTGTCCCTGACCAACGTCGGTCCGGAAATCGAAGAGAACCTCCAGCGATTCCTGACCGGCGCGTTTCACCCGGCGGGGCGGTGTCCGGTCCTTTGCAAGGCTGAAATCCGACGGCTGGACCGTGTCGAGACGGCGTGCCAGCTCTTCGCCGATGGCGGTCGTGCCACTGAACGTGCGGATGTGCCAGGTGAAGGCGAGGATGTCGCGCCAGTGCCCGTCTTTCAGAAACAGGTTTGCCGCCGCGCCTGCGTCCTGCCTCGAAAGCGCGTCGCCAAAGGCCTTGAGCCATGCCTCGGCTGCCGCCGCGCCGGACGTGTCGGATGCGGCGGCAGCGCTGTCAGGCATTGACGTCGACAATGACGCGGCCACGCACCTGACCGGCCAGGATCTGCGGCGCGAGCTCCAGCACCTTCGCCAGCGGAACCTCTTCGGCCATGCTGTCCAGCTTGTCCTTCGGCAGGTCCGTGCCCATGCGGGTCCAGGCCTCCTGACGCGCGGCCATCGGGGCGAAGACACTGTCCACACCGGCAAGGGTGACACCGCGCAGGATGAAGGGCAGCACCGTGGTCGGCAGATCCGGACCGCCAGCCAGGCCGCAGGCCGCGACAGCTCCGCCGTAGTTGGTCTGGGCCAGGGCATTGGCCAAGGTGGTGGACCCGACGGTGTCCACGACACCGGCCCAGCGCGGCTTCTGGAACGGCTTGCCGGCTTCCGACAGCGTGTTGCGGTCGATCATCTCCGACGCGCCCAGTCCCCGCAGGTAGTCATGTGTCTCCGCGCGACCGGTGGAGGCGACGACCGTATAGCCGAGCTTGGCCAGGATCGCGACGGCGACGGACCCGACACCACCGGCAGCACCGGTCACCAGGATCTCGCCGTCCTTCGGCGTGACGTCGTTCCTTTCCAGCGCCAGCACGCAGAGCATGGCGGTGTAACCGGCAGTGCCGATGGCCATCGCCTGCTTCATGTCGATGCCGTCCGGCAGCTTGACCAGCATGTCGGCCCGTACCCGGGCCTTCTGCGCGTAGCCACCGGAATGCGACTGTGAGAGGCCATAGCCATTCAGGACGACCTTGTCACCGGGCTTGAAGTCAGCGCTCTCGGAGGAGGCGACTGTGCCCGCGAAGTCGATACCGCAGACCATGGGAAAGCTCTCGCAGACCTTGCCCTTGCCGGTGACTGCCAGCCCGTCCTTGTAGTTCAGCGTCGAGTAGGCAACGTCGACGACGACGTCACCGGCTGAAAGGTCATCCAGCGTGATATCGCGGATTTCGCTGCTGTAGCCTGCGTCCGTCTTGTTGGCGACCAGCGCCTTGAACGTACCGCTCATGATTGTTTCCCCCGATATTGCTTTCCATGAATCCAGATGCGCCAGTCGTAACAGAACCGGCTGGCTCAGGTCAGGGGCTTTTTTCAGGGGGCGGGGCTGTTCACCAGCCTTGCCAGCGCATCGTGATAGGTCTCGACAACCCGGGCACGCCGTTCGGCGCCGGAGCGGGCGAAGTGCTCCAGCATCACACCCGCATTGACCTCCATGACCCTGTGCCGACCGCCCGCCGTGAGGGCCACATCGACGCTGCCGAAGCGCAGGTTGAGAGCTGCCGCGGCGGCGAGGGCGACACCATGACCGTCCGCGTCCGTGGATAATTCAGTGATGCCGCCGCCCTGTCCGAGGTTGTGCCGCCATCCGACAGGCAGGCGCTCACCCGCCTGCGGCACCCGGTCCAGTTCATCGGTCTCCAGATCTTCCAGCCAGGCGCCGAGGGATGGTCCCATCTCCGGCGTCATGGCCCGCGCGACCAGGGATCGGATGGATGAAACACCATCACCGGCCAGGCTCGGGACCGTCTTGGCGTAGGCCAGCCGCACGGTTCCATCCAGCACCACGAAGCGGGTTTCCCGTGTGATCTCCGTCCAGGGGCTGAGGGCTATGGAGCGTTCGGTCCGGAACAGATCGTGCGCCACCCGCTCCAGATCCAGCGGGGCGCGCACGCGATGGACGCCCTTGCCACTGGTGCCTTCATTGCCCTTCAGCACCACATCGTCACCGGCATCCGCGAAGGCCGAGCGCAATCCGTCCCAGTTGCCGGAACCACGGGTGAAGACGTGCAGGTCCGGGTTCAGGAAAAGCCGGTGCGGGATGTGGTCGATGGCGGCCGCCGCCAGCATGTCCGCGGTCGCGGCCTTGTCGTTGGCGATACGCAGGGTGGTGGCGCTGTTCAGGCCGATGTCATAGCCCAGCAGGGGGAAGCGGTGACCATCGTCTGTCTTCAGGATCAGCAGCCACTCGTGGGACAGCGCCTGTACCGACATGCCCTGTGCGGTCGCAAAGGCACGGACCGCCGCAACGAAGACCCGGTCGTCGTTGCGGATGGCCATGTCGATGGGGTTCCCGGGATCAGTCGGAGTTGAGCAGAACCTGTCGCAGGGTCTTCATTTCTTCCAGCGCGCGGCCCGTGCCCATGGCGACGCAGGACAATGGCTCGTCGGCGATGGAGACCGGCAGGCCGGTTGCATGGCGCAGCACATAGTCCAGATTGCCCAGCAGCGCCCCGCCGCCGGTCAGCACGATGCCCTTGTCGACAATGTCGGCGGCCAGTTCCGGCGCGGTGTGTTCCAGCGCGACCTTGCAGGCCTCGATGATCGCACCCACCGGCTCGGCCAGGCTCTCGGCGATCTGGCGCTGGGAGATGATCAGTTCCTTCGGCACGCCGTTCATCAGGTCGCGGCCCTTGATCTCCATGGTGGAGCCATCGCCTTCGTCCGGCGGGCAGGCGGACCCGATTTCCTTCTTGATCCGCTCCGCCGAGCTTTCGCCGACCAGCAGGTTATGGTTGCGGCGGATGTAGGCGATGATCGCCTCGTCCATCTTGTCGCCACCGACGCGGACGGAGCGCGAATAGACGATACCGCGCAGCGACAGCACCGCGACCTCCGTCGTGCCGCCGCCGATATCCACGACCATGGAACCTGTCGGTTCGGTCACAGGCAGGTTGGCACCGATCGCGGCGGCCATCGGCTCCTCGATCAGGAACACCTGACGCGCCCCGGCGGATTCGGCGGATTCCATGATCGCGCGACGCTCGACCTCCGTGGAGCCGGAGGGAACGCAGATGATCACGCGCGGGCTGGCGAAGCTGCGGCGGTTGTGCACCTTGCGGATGAAGTGCTTGATCATGTCCTCGGCGACATCGAAATCGGCGATGACACCATCGCGCAGCGGGCGAATTGCCTCGATATTGCCAGGTGTACGGCCCAGCATCAGCTTGGCCTCGTCCCCGACCGCCAGCACGTGCCGCTTGCCCTTGATCGTGGTGATCGCGACCACCGATGGTTCGTTCAGGACGATGCCCCGACCCTTGACGTAAACCAGCGTGTTCGCTGTACCGAGGTCGATCGCCATGTCGGCGGATAGCCAGCCAAAGAGATTAGCGAACATGTTGTCTGAACCGGTCCTGAATGTATCTGTTGTCGGGCTGTCCGCCTGACGGGATATTGCGTGGCCCTTTTGTTGCGCAAGCCGCGTGATCGCGCAACCGGTTTCCGGGGCTCGTGCCTCGCCAACCGCAGAATCACAGCATGGGTGGTGCTGGTAGGCCCAGATTGTGGCAGGAAACAGGCACGCGCCTGCTCAGCAGGTCGGAACCTCGACGTAGGAGCTGGAAACGGTGCCGCTTTCGTTGCGCAGGTTCCTGAACAGGGCATCCAGCATCGGCCCGATCAGCGCCACCATCTTGCCGCAGGACCCCTGCGTCGTGACTTCACCTTCGAATGCAGGTTTGCCCGTCTCCCGCTCCATGAGTGTCAGGCTGACGATGGCGGGCCAGAGCGTGTAGGGAAAGCGATCGACACGGTCGCCGCGATAGATGCGTTCTGTCTCCACGACCTGGTCGCCGTTCTGCAGCGTCACCAGTCGGCGGCGAACGAGATATTCCGGCGTCCGCACGACATACTCCCGTTCGATGCCTTCCTGAACCTCTGCCGTCATGCTGGCAACGAATCGCGCCGTCGAGGCGTCATCGGTGATGCTGAAACCGGCGGTCCTGAGGCGCTGGGCCAGGGCCTTTTCGAAGTCCGCAGTACGCAGGCTTTCGTCATTGCCGACGATTGCGACCGTACTGCCCGCCACCGCGAGGCTGTTGATGCGATTGTGCTGGGTGACGGAAACAGGCTGGGTCGGCGTGCAGGCCACCGTGAGAATGGCCAGCAGCATGAGCGATGCAAGCGTGCGCACTGAACTGATCTTCATGATGGCACCAGCATGCGGCCTGATTCAGCCGTGTGCCAGAGTGCGCCCGATCACAATGTGGTCTGCGGTCAAAAAGTGATCAGACCTGCGTCCCGGTCAGATCAGCCCCGCGAGCGGGCTGGACGGGTCCGCATACTTCTTCCGGGGCATCCTGCCTGCCAGATAGGCCAGCCGTCCGGCCTGCACCGCATGCTTCATGGCGCGGGCCATCATGATCGGGTCCTTGGCCTCCGCGATTGCCGTATTCATCAGGACGCCGTCGCAACCCAGTTCCATCGCGATGGCGGCGTCGGAGGCGGTGCCCACGCCGGCATCCACCAGCACGGGAACGGTCGCGCCCTCCACGATCAGGCGGATGTTGACCGGATTCTGGATGCCGAGACCGGAGCCGATGGGGGCGCCAAGCGGCATGATCGCGCAGCAGCCCATCTCCTCCAGCCGCTTGGCCTGGATCGGATCGTCGGAGCAATAGACCATGACCTCGAAACCCTCCGCCAGCAGCTTCTCTGCGGCGCGAATGGTCTCCGGCATGTTGGGGTAGAGGGTCTTCTGGTCGCCCAGGACCTCCAGCTTGACCAGATCCCAGCCGCCCGCTTCGCGCGCCAGCCGCAGCGTGCGCACGGCATCCTCTGCGGTGAAGCAGCCCGCCGTATTGGGCAGATAGGTCAGTTTCGTCGGGTCGATGAAATCCACCAGCATCGGCTGGTCGGGGTCGGTGACGTTGACCCGCCGGACAGCGACCGTGACGATCTCCGCCCCGGCAGCCTCCACCGCGCGGGCATTTTCCTCATAGTCCTTATACTTGCCGGTGCCGACCAGCAGACGCGACCGGAACGTGCGGCCCGCGACGACAAAGGTGTCCTCGGACGCGTCCACCCCACCGGGTGCCGCATCATCCCCGCCGCCGATGAAGTGGACGATCTCCACTTCATCCTCTTCCTCCAGCTGGGTCCGGTCGTAGGCGGACTTGGCGACGATCTCCAGGTTCAGCTCGACGGCGACCTTGCGCGAATCCACCCGCATCCGGTTCAGAAGCTCCCGCACCGTGGTGCCTTCCTCAACGATCTGCTGCTTGCCATTGACGGAGATACGCATGTGGCCGGGTCCTCTCGGGATGGGTGACTTTCGCCATGCCCTAGCGTGCGCCTGTGGCGTCGGGCATGTCGGCAGTGGTTTCGCGCTACCGGGAAACGAACTATAACCACGGCAGATATATGGCAACAGGGGCTTGCACCAACACCATGCGTGAATCACTTCTTATCCTCAACGGGCCGAACCTCAATCTGCTCGGCACCCGTCAGCCTGAGGTATACGGGCGGGAGACGCTTGGTGATATCGAGGCCCATTGCACCCAGGTGGGGCAGGGATTCGGGATCGGGATCGATTTCCGGCAATCGAATCACGAGGGCGAGATCGTCGACTGGATTCACGAGGCGCGGACGAAGCATGCGGGCATCATCATCAATCCCGGCGCCTATTCGCATACCTCGGTTGCGATTCTCGACGCCCTGCTGTCGGTCGACCTGCCAACGGTGGAGGTTCATCTGTCGAACATTCACCAGCGGGAGGAATTCCGGCATCATTCATATGTCAGCCGCGCCGCGAAAGGCGTGATCTGCGGGTTCGGGTCGCTGGGATATATCCTTGCGCTTCAGGCACTCGCAGCCGAGATAAAGTCCAGGAACCAACAGGCAATGGCGTAAGCATGACCAAACTCAAGGTGGACGTGGACACGGTACGGGAACTGGCGAACTTGCTCGTCGACACCGGCCTGACCGAAATCGAGATCGAACAGGACGACATCAAGCTGCGTCTGGAACGCAAGGTGCAGCAGACCGTCACGGCCTCTGTTGCTGCACCGGCTCCGGCCCCGCAGGCCGCACCCGCTGCGGCGCCCGGTGCGCCAGCCGCCGCCCCCTCGGCAGCAGACGCCCATCCGGGCTCGACGGAAGTGCTCTCGCCCATGGTCGGCACGGCCTATGTCGCGCCGGAACCGGGGGCGCCCGACTTCGTCAAGGTCGGCGACACGGTGACCCAGGGCCAGACCCTGCTGATCATCGAGGCGATGAAGACCATGAACCCCGTACCGGCGCCGAAGGCCGGCAAGGTGGTGGCCGTGCTGATCGAGAACGAACAGCCGGTCGAGTACGAACAGCCCCTGTTCCTGATCCAGTGACGGGACGGTAGCAGGCGCATGTTCGAGAAGGTCCTGATTGCCAACCGCGGCGAGATCGCGCTTCGCATCCATCGTGCCTGTCATGAGATGGGCATCCGCACCGTTGCGGTGCATTCAACTGCGGACGCGGAGGCGATGCATGTCCGGCTGGCTGACGAATCCGTCTGCATCGGACCGGCCAATCCCCAGCTCAGCTACCTGAACATCCCGGCGCTGATCTCCGCTGCCGAGATCACCGGCGCGGATGCGGTACATCCGGGTTACGGCTTCCTCTCGGAGAACGCCCGGTTCGCGGAGATCGTGGAGGCGCATGGTATCGCCTTCATCGGTCCGACGCCGGAACACATCCGTCTGATGGGTGACAAGATCGCGGCCAAGCAGACCATGATCAGCCTTGGCGTTCCCGTGGTGCCCGGCACGGAAGGCGCGCTGGAGGATATCGAATCCGCGAAGGCGTCGGCCCGGGAGATCGGCTACCCGGTGCTGTGCAAGGCCGCCGCCGGTGGTGGTGGTCGCGGCATGATCGTGGTGGAGCGGGAAGAGGATCTGGAAGCTTCCCTGTCGCAGGCGCGCGGCGAGGCCAAGCACGCCTTTGGCGACGACACCATGTACATGGAGAAGTATCTGCCCTCACCGCGCCATATCGAGGTGCAGGTCTTCGGCGACGGACAGGGCCATGCAGTCCATCTGGGGGAGCGTGACTGTTCCATTCAGCGCCGCCATCAGAAGGTGGTGGAGGAAGCCCCGTCTCCCGCCCTGAACGCCGACCAGCGCAAGCAGATCGGAAATGTGGTTGCCGACGCGATTTCGGAGATGAACTATCGGGGCGCCGGGACCATCGAGTTCCTGTATCAGGACGGCAACTTCTACTTTATCGAGATGAACACGCGTCTGCAGGTGGAGCATCCGGTAACGGAGGCGATCACCGGCATCGATCTGGTGCGGGAGCAGATTCGGGTCGCGTCCGGCATCCCGCTCAGCATGAAGCAGTCGGATGTCGAATTCACCGGACACGCCATGGAATGCCGGATCAATGCGGAAGACCCGGCAACCTTCGCGCCTGCACCCGGCCTGCTGCAGGGCTATCACGCGCCCGGGGGACTGGGCGTGCGGGTCGATTCCGCGTTGTATGACGGCTATCGGGTGCCGCCGAACTACGACAGCCTGATTTCCAAACTGGTGGTCTATGGCCGGACGCGGAACGAATGCCTGATGCGGCTGCGTCGCTGCCTGGAGGAATATGTCATCGGCGGGATCAAGACGACGATCCCGCTGCACCTTGCCCTGATCGACGATCCGACCTTCATCGACGGCGACTACGACATCCACTGGCTGGAAAAGAATCTGGACCGGCTGGTGGCGAAGTTCTGAACGGCCTCCTCCGGTGAGTGACCGGCTTTCGCCTGCTCTGCTGGTACAGGCCTATTCGCGCGGCCTGTTCCCCATGGCGGAAAGCCGTGACGATCCGCAGCTCTTCTGGGTCGATCCGGAGGAGCGGGGCGTGCTGCCGATCGAGGGGTTTCATGTGCCGAAGCGGCTGCGGCGCACCGTGCGGCAGGACAGGTTCCGCATTACCCATGATCTCGCTTTCGAGCAGGTGATCACCGCCTGCTCCGAGCTGGATCACCGGCGCGGACGTTTCGACAGCTGGATCAATGTCGAGATCGTGCGCGCCTATGGTGAGCTGTTCCGGCTCGGCCATGCCCACAGCATCGAGTGCTGGCAGGACGGCAAGATCGTCGGTGGCCTGTATGGCGTATCCATCGGCGGGGCATTCTTTGGCGAGAGCATGTTCAGCGCGGCCACCGATGCAAGCAAGGTCGCGCTGGTGCATCTGGTGGCGCGGCTTCGGGCAGGGGGCTACACCCTGCTCGACAGCCAGTTCGTCAACGATCATCTGAAGCAGTTTCATATCGAATCCGTCCCGAAGCCGGAGTACCTGAAACGGTTGCAGGCGGCGCTGCCGCTGGTCGCGGATTTCGAAAAGGTGCCCATGGGAACGGACGGCGCAACGATACTGCGCCTGCTGACCGACCCGGTCTGAGACCGTTCAGGCTTTCCGCGACTCTTCCAGGAACATCTGGCGCAGGGCATCCGCTGCGGCGCCGGGGGTGGTGGTGCCGTCCATCACCTGCCGCTCCCACTCCGGCAGGGCCCGGGCGACACCGGCATCCGCCATCAGGGCCTGCACCAGGCTGTCGGTCAGTTCCTGCCACATCCATGACCGGGCCTGTTCCGACCGCAGGGTCTCCAGCGCGCCGGCGGCGGTCATGTCATCGCGGAACTTCGTGATGTCGCGCCAGACTTCGGGGATGCCATTGCCCTCCACGGCGGAGACCATCCGCACGCGCGGCGACCAGTGGGGCGTCTTCGGCCGCATCAGGCCCAGCGCACCGCGATATTCGCTTGCCGCCCTGCGGGCCGCGGGCAGCAGATCACCGTCGGCCTTGTTGATGATCACCAGATCGGCCAGTTCCATCACGCCGCGCTTGATGCCCTGCAACTCGTCACCGCCGCCGGGCGCGAGCAGCAGGCAGAAGATATCCACCATTTCCGCGACCGTGGTCTCCGACTGTCCGACACCGACGGTTTCCACCAGGATGACGTCAAATCCGGCGGCCTCCGCCAGCAGCATGGTTTCCCGCGTGCGCCGGGCAACACCGCCCAGCGTGCCGCCGGAGGGGGAGGGGCGGATGAAGGCGTTCGGGTCGCGGGCCAGATGTTCCATGCGGGTCTTGTCGCCCAGGATCGAACCGCCGGTACGCTTTGAGGACGGATCGACCGCCAGAACCGCAACCTTCAGGTTCTGCGCCGTCAGATGCTGGCCAAAGGCCTCGATGAAGGTGGACTTGCCGACACCGGGGGTGCCGGAGATGCCGACACGGACAGCATTGCCGGTGCTGGTGACGATCTTCTCCAGCAGGGTCTTCGCCTGCTCGCGGTGGTCGGCGCGGCTGGATTCAACCAGGGTGATGCCACGCGCAAGCGCCCGCCGCTGACCCGCCAGGATCCGATCCGCCATGTCCTGCAGCTTGTCTGTCATCACTCAGGCCTTCACGCCGGCAAAGGGAAGGGGGTCCGCATCTGCATCCAGCGGCCAGCGCGCCCGTGCCGCCACGTCCAGCGGGTCGGTCGAGCCTGCCTGCAGCCGCTCGACACCAGCCCATGCCACCATGGCCCCATTGTCGGTGCAGAGCGCGACGGGCGGGGCGGTCATCGCCAGGTCGCGGCCTGCTGCCGTCTCTGTCAGCCGCGACCGGAGCATCTGATTGGCCGCGACCCCGCCCGCGATCACCAGTCCGGTCAATGCGGTACCCGACGCCCGGCAATGGTCGATGGCACGACCGACCCGGTCATCCAGCACGTCGGCGACAGCGGCCTGGAATCCGGCGCAGAGGTCGGCCAGATCACGCCGGGTCGGCGGTTGCTCCAGCCCCGACGTGGCCTTGCGGACTGCGGTCTTGAGACCGGAGAAGGAGAAATCCATGTGGTCGCGCCCGCGCATCGGTCGCGGCAGCGGGAACCGCGCCTGATCGCCGCCCTGCGCCATCTTCTCCACCGCCGGCCCCCCCGGAAAGCCGAGATCCAGCAGCTTGGCCGTCTTGTCGAACGCCTCCCCCACCGCATCGTCGATGGTGGAGCCGAGGCGGCGATAGTCACCGACGCCCCTGACCAGCAGGATCTGGCAATGGCCGCCAGAAACCAGCAGCAGAAGGTAGGGAAACGCGATATCCGATGTCATCCGGACCGTCAGCGCGTGCGCTTCCAGATGATTCACCGCGATCAGCGGCTTGCCCGTGGCCAGTGCCAGGGCCTTCGCGGTGGTGAGACCGACGATGACGCCACCGATCAGGCCCGGACCTGCGGTCGCGGCGATGGCGTCCACATCGCCGAGTCGGATACCGGATTCGTCCAGGCAACGCGCAACGATCCCGTCCAGCTTCTCGACATGGGCGCGGGCCGCGATCTCCGGAACCACCCCGGCGAAGGGGCGATGCGCCTCCACCTGGCTGTGGACGATGTTCGCCAGTATCCGCTTGTCCGACGTCACGACGGCGGCGGCGGTCTCGTCACAGCTTGTCTCGATCCCGAGGACGATACTCACGTCTGCGCTCCTGCTGGCCTGCCCTGATACCGACCGTCGACAGGCGGCCATGGACAGGCAGGCGATGCTGGTCAATGTTCTGGTCTCCGGGTAACACCGTGGGCAGAAACGGACAAGGTGGCGAAAACAGTGACTCAGGCTTTGCGGATCGGAACACGCGGCAGTCCCCTGGCGCTCTGGCAGGCGCAGGAGGTGAAGCGCCTGCTGCACAAGGCCCATCCCGAGCTGGACGATTCGGCTGTCGAGATCGTGGTGATCACCACCACCGGCGACCGCATTCGTGATCGCGCGCTGGCCGCCGCCGGGGGCAAGGGGCTGTTCACGAAGGAGATCGAGGAATCACTGGCCGACGGCAGTGTCGATCTGGCCGTGCATTCCATGAAGGACATGCCGACGACCCTGCCCGACGGCATGGAGATCTGTTGCCTGTTGCCGCGGGAAGACCCCCGCGATGCCTTCATCAGCCTGGTGGCCGGTTCCATCGACGATCTGCCGGAAGGTGCCGTGGTCGGTACGGCAAGCCTGCGCCGTCAGTCACAGCTGCTTTTCCGGCGTCCCGACCTGAAGGTCGTGATCTTCCGCGGCAATGTTCAGACCCGTCTGGCCAAGCTGGAGGCCGGTGAGGCTGCGGCGACATTCCTGGCCAATGCCGGCCTGACGCGCCTCGGCATGACGGATCGCATCACGGCACTGATCGAGCCGGAGGAGATGCTGCCGGCGGTGGCTCAGGGCGCCATCGGCATCGAGATCCGCAGCAACGACAGCGCAACCCGTGCCCGGCTGGCCCCGCTGCATGATGCAGCGACAGAGGCGGCTGTGGTCGCCGAACGGTCGATGCTCGCTGCCCTGGATGGCTCCTGCCGGACCCCGATTGCCGGACTGGCCATTGACAACCCGAATGGCGACGGCATGTGGTTCCGGGCGGAGATCGTGATGCCGGATGGCAGTCGTCGTCATGTGACCGAGCGAACCGGGGCATGGCGTGATGCGGCTGCGCTGGGGCAGGACGCGGGCGAGGAACTGAAGGCGCTGGCCGGGCCGGAATTCCTTGCGGCAATCTGATGCGGGTCCTGCTGACACGCCCTGAAGCCGATGCCCGGGCGACAGCGTCGGTTCTGCGTGACCTGGGACATGATGTGATTGTCGACCCGGTCCTGGATATCCGCTTCGCCGACAGGCTGCGCCCGGACCTTGATGGCGTGGGTCACTGGCTTGCAACCAGTCGCAACGGTGTCCGCGCTCTGGTGCATTTCGATGCGGACCGTTCGGCTCCCCTGTTGGCCGTCGGGTCGAGTACGGCGTCTCTGGCGCGGGAGGCAGGCTTCACGACCGTCCATGATGCGGATGGCGATGTCTCCGACCTTGTCCGGCTGGTCCGCGATCAGGTGCCGGTAGACGGTGGTGTCCTGTTTCATGCGGCGGGGTCGGAAATCTCGGGTGACCTCGCAGCGGCTCTCACCGGGTTCGGCTATCGCGTTCGGCGTGAGGTGCTCTATACCGCCGTGCCCGCCCGCGCGCTTCGGCCGGAGACGCTGGCGGCGCTGGATGACCATGCCATCGATGCCGTGCTGTTCTATTCCCCCCGGTCCGCAGCCTGTTTCGCGGCGCTGGTTGCGGCATCTGGGAGGCTGGACGAATGCCGCTCAATCGCTGCATGCTGCATCAGTCAGCGTGCGGCAGTGGCCTTGCAGAACGTGAGCTTCCGGCGTGTACTGGCAGCACCGCGTCCGAAACAGTCGGACCTGCTGGACCTGTTGCAACAATGCGTATCGTAGACGGACGGGAATTCACTTCATGACCGACAAGGACGACAAGAAGCCGAAGCCCGAAGAGGCCGAGACGCAGGACACGGAGGCCACCGAAGCCGTCGATACCCCGAAAGGGGACGCTGATGAGGCTGCAGGTTCGCCAACCAGCGAACGTGAAGTCGTGGAAGTCGTTGCCGCAGGCGGTGCAGTCCCTGTTACCGAAGTTGACGTGGACAAGACAGGTGAAGCTGACGCGGCGGAAGTTGGTGATGATCGCGCTGAAGCGGCGACAGGGACAGACGCCGATCCAGCAGACGCTTCCGACACCGTGCCCCCTCCGCCGCCTGCTGCCGCGCAGCCGCGCAAGCGCGCCGATGGCGGTGCGCGTTTCCTCGCTTTCATTGCCATCCTGCTGGCGCTGGGTGTCGGGGCCACGACGATCCTGCCACAGATCAACGGTGGCGCGGCGGACCGGATTGCGGTCCTGAAGACAGAAGTCGCCACCCTGGCCGATCAGAACCGTGCGCTTGCTGCGCGGGTCGCTGACGCACCAGCCGCCATGCCTGCCGAAACGGTTGACCTGTCCGGGGTCGAAGGACGGCTGGATGCGCTGGAGGCGGCACTGGCCGGTTCCGCGGCGATCCAGGACCGGCTTGCCGCACTTGAGGCAAGTCAGGAAGGTTCCGCTGCCCCTTCAGCGATCTCCGAAGCCGATCTTGCGGCCCTGCGCGATGAGGTTGCCGCGCTGGCTGAAACGGTCGCTTCCTTCCGGACCGGCAGCGCGGGCACCACGGCATCGGCTCCGGTCGAGAGTGACAGCGCGGACACCGATGCACTGGCGTCCGAACTGGGTGACCTTGAACAGCGCCTGATCGCCATCGAGGACGGTGCGGGGGATGCCGGTACAGCGGCACGCGACCTGCGTGCCAGCCTGGATGCGCTGCGTGACCGCATGGCAGCCCTGGCAAGCGAGACCGAGGCGCTTTC
>Ga0070728_10002807_pt1 | contig 20546 bp, 20 predicted proteins | sample tdDd471_FD_66723 | JGI IMG/M metagenome (GOLD analysis project Ga0070728, IMG submission 66723) | Marine sediment microbial communities from the Atlantic coast under amendment with organic carbon and nitrate - tdDd47.1 | ecosystem: Environmental > Aquatic > Marine > Coastal > Sediment | place... | reverse complement strand
CCGGCCTGCCCTCTCGGGAGTCGTTTGCGGACCCCGGCCTGCCCTCTCGGGAGTCGTTTGCGGACCCCGGCCTGCCCTCTCCCCCTCCCGACCACCCATCAGGATACTCGCGTGGGTGGTCGGGAGGGGGAGAGGGCAGGCCGGGGTCGACCAAAGAACCGCGAGCGCACCGAAGCATCTTGCGCTTGATTGCTGCACGCGCGAACATTGCGCATGCCTGATACTGAACAGCCACCCGCTTCGTCACCCGACACGGTCCTGCTGGTCGTGCATCAGCGCCATTCCGACCCCGGTCGGGTCGGCCTGCGCCTGCGCACGATGGGCTATCGCGTCGATATCTGTCGTCATGCCTGCAGCGAGCCGTTGCCGGAGAACCTCGACCGCTACGCCGGGGTTGCCGTCTTCGGCGGGCCGATGAGTGCCAATGACGTGCACGAGGACTATATCCGCAACGAGATTGACTGGATCCCACAGGTGGTGGAGAGCGGCACGCCGTTCCTCGGCATCTGCCTGGGTGCGCAATTGCTGGCCCGCGCGGCAGGTGGCACGGTCGCCGAGCATCCCGAGGGGCGGGTGGAGATCGGCTATTACCCGGTGCGCGCGACCGATGCGGGCAAGGCGTTCTTCCCCGACGAGATGCGGATCTTCCAGTGGCATCGCGAAGGTTTCACGACACCGGCCAGCGGCACCCTGCTGGCCACCGGCGACTGCTTTCCGGAGCAGGCCTTCACCATGAACGGCAACGCCCTGGCGATCCAGTTTCATCCGGAGGTGACGGAGCAGATGAACCGCCGCTGGCTGATCGGTGGCGCCGCCCGGCTGGTCTGTCCCGGCGCGCAGCAGCCGGATGAACATATTGCCGGACGCCGCCAGCATGATCCGCATGTGGACGGCTGGGTGGATGGATTTCTGCGCGACTGGCTTGCCCTGGACCGGCGCGACCGGGACCAGCTATCGGGGCATGACCATGAACAGAACGGGATCGCTGGCGATGCAGCGGCAGCCGCGGGTGCCTGAAACTTGACTCTGTTTACCGGAACAGACGCGAACAAAGTCGGATAATCCGGACAATGAAAACGAATCGATTCGCGGGGCCGCGAATCTTGCGGGTCGGGGAGGGCCTGAGCAGATGATCTTTCGTGATCCTTCACAGATGACCGAGGAACTGGGGATGCTGCGCGATACCGTGCAGCGCTTCGTGGCGGAGGCCGTGACACCGCATGGCGACGCGTGGGAGGCGGAGGGCCGCAGCCCGAAATCGGTGCTGAAGCAGATGGGCGATCTCGGCCTGCTTGGGGTGCGCTACCCGGAAAGCTACGGCGGCTCCGCCCTCGACACCCGGGCCACGGTGACCCTGCATGAGGAACTGGGCCGCGCCACCTTCGGCGGCTTCAACGCCATGGTGGCGGTGCATACCGACATGGCCTCCCCGCACCTGGCGCGCTATGGCACGGAGGAGCAGAAGGACCGGCTGATGCCCGGCATCATCGCCGGTGACATCCTGACGGCGGTTGCGGTGACCGAACCCGGTGCCGGATCGGACGTCGCCGGCATCACCACGAAGGCGGTGCGCGACGGCAACGGCTGGCGGCTGAACGGATCGAAGGTGTTCATCACCAACGGGGCCACGGCGGATGTGCTGTTCGTCGGTGCCAAGACCGATACCAACGTCAAGGGCAGCCGCGGCATCTCCATCTTCATCGTGCCGCGCGACACGCCGGGTTTCAGCGTGGCCCGCACGCTGGACAAGACCGGCTGGCGATCCTCCGACACGGCAGAGCTGGTGTTCGAAGATGCGTATCTGCCCGCTGACGCCCTGCTGGGGGAGGAGAACCGCGGCTTCTACGCCATCATGGACAACTTCCAGAACGAGCGGCTGACCCTGGGTGCCATGGCCGTCGGCATGGCCATGGCAGGGATCGAGCTGACCCTCGACTGGGTGAAACAGCGCCAGGCCTTCGGCAACACCCTCTGGGACATCGGTGCGATCCGCCAGCGCCTGTCCATGGCGGCGGCGGAGGTCGAGGCATCGCGGCAGTTGCTCTGGCATGCCGCCTGGCTGGATTCACAGGGTCAGGACTGCGTGCGGGAAGTCTCCATGGTCAAGGCCCTGACCGGGGAGATGGTGAACAAGGTGCTCTACGACTGCACCCAGTTCTTCGGCGGCATGGGTTTCATGCGCGAGAACCCGGTGGAGCGCCTCTATCGCGACGCCCGCGTCATGTCGATCGGGGGCGGCGCGACAGAGGTCATGCTGGAGGAAGTGGCGAAGCGGCTGTAACGGATACGATCGCCGGGAACTTCCCCCAGCACCTTCAACTCAGTCCCGCTCCTCCACAACGAACTCGATCGGCACACGCCCGGCATCGCGGAAGATCAGCACCAGTTCATAGGGATAGTCGGCCTGCAACGCTGCCTTCAGGCCCATCAGCATGATGTGATCGCCGCCCGGCTGCAGCTTCGCCTCCCCGCCCGCGGGGACCGCAATCTGCTCCACCGGACGCATCATCATCTTGCCGTTCCGGTGGATGTGGGTATGCAGTTCCGCCCGCGCGGCATCCCCTGATTCAACACCCAGCAGCGCGTCATCCTTTGCACCGTCATTGCGCAGGGTGACAAAGACCGCCCCGGCCCGCGCCATGCCGATGGAGGCATAGGCGTAGGGGTGAAGGATGTTCAGATCACCCTTCTGGTATTCGTGTGCCGACGCGTTCTGCAGTCCCAGGCCGAGCAGGATCGCCAGCATGGGAATGATGCGTGTCATGTGTCTGTACATCGTGTCTTTCCTTTGTCTTGGAGTTTGCCACGCCCGCGCCGATGTCTCGATCACCGGGCGTGGCGGGTTTCAGGTTCACCAGGCGTATTGCAGGCCCAGTGTGAGGATCAGGTCCGTGTCCATCTGCGGACCGTTGAGGTTCTGGTAGACGGGCACGGTCGCTTCCATGGCGAGCCGCAGCCCGCGCAGGTCACCGCGCTGGGCCACCAGATTGACGCCCAGCGCAACGTCCAGCCGTTCCCCGCCGTAGTTGTCCGGATCGGCAGTCTGGTTCGGCACCGCGATCCGGCTGTCGATCCCTTCGATCGGCCCCTCCGACCGGGCGCCGATACGCAGCGACGTGCTGGCCCAGGGTGCCCACTGCCTGGAGGCCCAGACATCCAGCCGCAGCCGGTCACCGTAGGCATAGCCCTGGCTGTTGCGGTAGGGATGGATGCGGGCGGCGATCTGTCCGCCCCAGCCCAGGTCACCATCCCTGCCGGTATAGGTGATACCCGGCATCAGGTCGAAGGTACCGGTACCAAGCTGCATGGCATAGGGCACCCGCAGCACGGGACGCGCATTGTTCGGCGCGACGATGGCCGATTCCTCCTCGATGGAACCGGTCGGGATGCTGAGGCCGAGGTTGAGATGCAGGTGATGCATGTCGTCGTCGAACAGGCGCACCAGCCCGGCAACGCTGGTATCACCCAGGCCGCTGGTGTTCACGTCGAACTTGGCCAGTCTGGTTGTCCCCGCACCACCGGCAAAGGTGATGTGGCCCATGCTCTTCTCGACGTAGTTGCCCATGACCATCAGGGTCAGGTCATCGGTCGGCGCATACATGGCACCGAACATGTGCATCTGCATCTCCATGTCGGTCGGCACCACGCGCAGGGTTGCGGGCTGACCCGGCTGACCGAAGAAGCGGTTGGGCACGGTGGTGGCGATGGTTTCGGCCGAGATCTGGCTGTCACCGTCCAGATTGCCCCGCATCAGCATCGCCATGTAGCGGTAGGAGACCATCCACTCCCCGGCGTGATGCATGTGATCGCCCATGACCCCGATGGGGGCGTGGGAATCCGCGCGGATCACACTGTGCGGCGCGCCGCTGATGCTGACCGTTGCATGATCGGTGTCGTGGTTTGCCGAAGAAGCTGCAGGCGGTTCCGCTGTCTTCTTCTCGTGGGCTTCGGTGGGACTGGAGAGAGCCAGCACGGCCACCCCCAGGGCAGCGAGCATGTGGCTCGCCGCGAATAGTGCTGTTCGCATGAATATCCTCGCATTCAGCGCGGTCACGGACTGCGTGTCCCGCCCCTGCTGGGGCGGTGAACGTCAGACGTGCCGCTGCTGACGGTTTCCGACTGTCGAAATCAGGTGATGTCGATGCCGGAAACCGGTGGCGCGCGCGGGCGCGACCGGGTGAGGATGAAGGATGGACGGGCCGGTTCGGCGGCCAGCCGCTCCGCCAGCACAAGTTCCGCGACAGTGGTCGGATGCAGCGACTGCACGGAAGGCGCCGCCATACCTCCGCCGCACATCTGGCTGCAATCCGGGCAGGTCTCGGTGGAGGGTGCCTTTGTCGTGCCATCGGGCAGGACCGTCGGCTGCAGCCCCTGCGGGGTACAGATCAGGATGCTCAGATCCGCCGTCGATGAGCCCGTCGCCTGGTGCGTCGTCTGCACGGCGCAGGCCACCCAGAACCAGGCGTGAAACGCCAGCGCCATCACGGCGATGGCGCAGACGACAGGCTGGATCATGTACATTCGGGCATGCATCGGGCGGCATTCGGCTCCGTCAACGGATGGCGCAGGATAGACCGCCCCGCCACCGGAACGGGATGCGGCGGAATGGCATCGCGGGCCGCGCGCCCGCAGATCAGGACTTGCGCATGCGCCGCAGGACGGAGGAACAGGTCAGGATGACCCGGTCGTCGGTATAGATCTCGCCGCGGAGGAAGACCATCTGGCCGGTGCGGCGCACCACCTCGGCCCGGGCCTTGATGATCTCGCCCCTGTTGCCGCTGGCCATGAACTCCGCATTGAAGGAAACGGTGAAGACGCCGTTGTCGTCCGTGCCCTCGGTGCCCGTGGCGCACATCATCAGATCGGCGAAGGTCATCAGCAGTCCGCCGTGGACGATGCCGCCGGAGTTGCAGTGCTTCTCCTCCGCCTCGAAGGCAAAGCGCAGCCGCCCATCCCGCTTGCGCCAGAAGAACGGGCCGGTATTGGTCTCGTGCGGGTCCTTCGGATCGAAGACCTTGTAGCGGTCGCCGGGATTACGCTTCGCGGCGAAATAGTCGGTATCCCTGTCCAAGACAGTCTCCTTCAAGAGATTCAGGTGCTCTGCGCCATCCCACGGGAGTCATTTGCCGGCCTGTTCCATGCCTCTCTCCCGCACCCGGCCACCCCGAGAGTATCCCTGGTGGGTGGCCGGTTGGGACGGAGGGACGGAACAGGCCGCAATCGGCTCTCCTCAGTCGAACCCTTGCGGAGCCTGGAAGCCCCCGGTCAGGCTTTCGATCACGCGTGCCACGGCCAGGGTGCGGCGATCCCCCATTTCCGGCCCGACGACCTGAATGCCGACCGGCAGCCGCCCCTCGGTCATGCCACCGGGCACCACCGTGCCGGGCAAGTAGCTGACGCCGGTCATGCCGGCCCAGAACAGCTGGTCGAAATAGGACACGGTCTTGCCGTTCACCGTCAGGGTGCGGGCATTCATGTCCTCCGATTCGTCATGCGGGAAAGCCGGCACGGAGGCGACGGGACAGAGCAGCACGTCATAGTTCTCGAAGAAATCCGCCCAGGCATAGCGCATCCGGGTCCGCGCCTCATTGGCGGCGGCCCAGTCCCGGTGGCGGATCGTCTGCGCCCGCAGGACCTGGGCCCCGTCGGACATGTCATCCGGTGAGAGTTCCTCCAGCCGCCGGATGTTCTGCTCGAATTGCGCCTGGGGCTGCCGGGCCGCCATGGCGGAGAACAGCAGCGTCCGGTAGGTATCCATGCAGTGCTGCGACGTGAAGTCGGGCCGGGCCTGGTCGTCGACGATGGCGCCAGCCTCCGACAGCGCTTCAGCGGCATTGCGCAGCACCGTCTGCACGCTGGCGTCGACAGCCGCGATGGGGTCGTCGCACCAGAGCGCGACACGAAGGCCCTCCGCCCCCTCCACCTCGGACGGCGGCAGGTCCAGCTTCCAGCCCGGTTCGTGCAGCCGGTCGGAGCCTGCGGTCAGTTCCAGCGCCAGCTCCAGATCATCGATGCTGCGGGCAAGCGGCCCGACGACGGAAATGTCGGTGGGCGTCAGCGCGCCGGTCAGCGCATGGCCGCGCATGGGCACGATGCCCCAGGTGGGCTTGTGCCCGCAAACACCGGAATAATGCGCCGGATTGCGGATGGAGCCGCCGATGTCGGAGCCATACTCCAGCGCCGTGAACCCGGCCGCCAGCGCCGCCGCGCCACCGCCCGACGACCCGCCCGGCGTATGGCCCTGGCGGTGCGGATTGTGGGTGGTGCCATAGACGGCGTTATAGCTCTGGAAGTCGGCCAGCATCAGCGGCACGTTGGTCTTGCCGAAGATCACCGCCCCGGCATCCTTCAAACGTTGCGGCACGACACCGTCGCGGGCTGCGATATTGTCCTTCATCTCCGGCACGCCCCAGGTGGTCGGCAGCCCGGCGAGGTCGAAGCTTTCCTTCACTGTCATCGGCACGCCATGGAGCGGACCATGCGACACGCCGCGCCGCGTGGCGGCATCCGCCTCGTCCGCCGCGGCCCGGGCACGGTCGAAATCGCGCACAACGACAGCATTGACCTGATTGTCGTAGCGCTCCACCCGCGCGATCATGTGATCCAGCAGCTCGCGGGAGCCAAGGCGGCGCGCGCGGATCAGGCTGGCAAGCTCGGTCGCCGATTTCCAGGCAAGTTCAGACATGAGACTTCCTCCCCCAACAGACATTGCGCGTGGAGGATAACGCCAAATCGTCCGGCGGCAACGTCGGGATCAGGCAGCCAGCGTTGCTTCCGATTCCGGACTGCCGGCAATCCGGCTGTGCCACATGCGGCGCGCCTGGGTGAACGGCCAGGGCGTCGCCTGATGCATCAGACGCCGGTTGTCCCAGATCACCACATCGCCCGGTGCCCAGTCATGGTGATAGACGCGCGGCGGCTGACAGGCGAAATCCACCAGTTCCTGCAGCAGCTTCTCCGATTCCTCCGGCGCCATGCCGATGATGTCATAGGCGTGCCGACCCACCAGCAGGTTCCGCCGTCCGGTTTCCGGATGCACCTTCACCAGCGGGCGCACGGAAACGGGACCTTCGTGGAAGCCGTAGCCGCCATAGGTCTTGCCGGAATCATCGTCCGGATTGACGCTGGAATCCTTCACCGGAGCGGCCTGATGGCCAACCTTTGCCTGCGAATGATAGAGCGAATGGTGGCACCGCAGCCCCTCGATCCGCGCCTTCATGGCGTCATCGAGGGCGTCGTAGGCGTGGCGCATGTCGGCGAAGCCGGTGGCCCCGCCCTCCTGCGGCACGATCTCCGCCGTGAAGACCGCGCCCTTGGCCTGCACCGGCATGTAGGTGCTGTCATGATGCCAGCCCATGTTGCCGCGATTGATCTTCATCATGTCGTCGGAGCCATCATCGGGGCGCAGGCTGCCGTCCTTGCGCATGTTGCCGATCTCGGCAATGTCGAACTCCAGATCACCGAACCGTTTCGCGAAGGCGACCTGCTGCCCCCTGTCGAGGAACTGCCCGCCAACGATCAGCAGCCCGTACTCCAGCCACTTGTCGTAGAACGCCCGGAAGCTGTCGGCATCCATGTCGGCCAGCGACACACCGGAGACCCGTGCGCCGAAACAGACGTCGTCCAGGGGTTCGAAGCTCATGCCGCTCATGTCATCCTCCCACAAATGCACGCGCATCATTGTCGGCAATTGTGCCGCGTCCCGCAGCGCCTGCCAAGCGATCCGGCGCAGGGCTGCCGCGCGTTTGCGCATGTGCTGAGGCTGGTCTGCCTTGAGTCATTGCGCTGACCGCTGATGCGCTGACCGTTCCTCCCCGGAGTTGTCTGTGGACCGTACCTCCCCTCTCCCCCTCCCGACCACCCACGGGATTATCCTTATGGGTGGTCGGGAGGGGGAGAGGGGAGGTACGGTCAGCAAATGAGATAACCGAGAAACGCTGCGGCAATCAGGGGGTCACGCGGAACCGTGTTCGTGACCCCCCGACCGCAGAACGGGCACTAGGCTTGGCCCGGCCGATTGACGGCCCGTCCGCAGGTTTCGGACACGGCATGGCTCAGGGCTGCCATGTCCGTGTCCGAACGCCCCCGACCCCACCAGGTGGCGGCGCGTCGTTCGCCCGACCGCGCAGGAGGACACGGCAGGGCGATCTGGTTTCCGGTCCCGGTCGGGATTCCAGGAACCCCGGGAAGGGGCGCCGGAACCGGCAGTTTGCTTGATCCGAGCGTGGGGTATCCGCGTACTCACCAAATGGATGCGGTATCATGATGCCGCAAGGCTGGTGATTTCGTTCGTGCCCATGCCCGGTCTCCGATAGACTTGCCTGAACAACACATCGAACCGGGTGCTTATTCATATCGCCATGACGGATGTCGATCACGAAACTGTGAGAGATGGGTTGGAAGCCCATCTGCCGCGCCTCTGGCGGTATGGCCTTTCCCTCAGCCGCAACCCGTCCGTGGCGGAGGACCTGGTTCAGTCCACCTGTGTCCGGGCCCTTGAAAGACAGGCACAATTCCGCCAGGGCACCAACCTTCGCGCGTGGTTGTTCACCATCCTCTCATCCATCTGGAAGAATAATCTGCGGGCCGAAAAGGTCCGTACCGGGGGAGGCTTTGCCGACCCGGAGACGGAACTGGTGTTTGACGGATCCGCCAGCATGGAAACGAATAATTTGTTTCAACGCGTGTTGAGTGAGGTGTCGGAACTGCCGGAAGCGCAGCGACAGGCTGTGATGCTCGTTTACGTGGAAGAGTTTACCTATCGTGAGGCGGCTCACATTCTGGAAGTTCCAATCGGTACTATCATGAGCAGGCTGTCTGCCGCGCGGGGCAAACTGGCCGGGCTTGATCCCAGCGCAACTTCTGCGCGAAAAACCCGTGATGATGAGGTCGAGGAAAACTGATGTCATCCGCCGGCACGGCAGATCATCCGAGAGACGAGGACCTGGTTGCCTACCTGGACGGGGAGCTTTCGCTTTCCGACCGGCAGTTGATCGACCAGGCACTCTCGGAATCTGCCGCGTTGAGGCAGAGGCTGGAGCTGTTGCGGCAGGGCGACCGCCCCTTCCGCGCGGCATTCGACACTCTGCTTGACCAGGCCCCGATGGATCGTCTGATGGCGGCATTGCCGGAGCCGACATTGAGTGCCTCAGTCGTTTCCACCAGCAAGGCGCCGCCGCCACGCCCGGCGAATGACTGGCAGTCGATCGGTGTCGCGGCCATGTTGCTGCTGACGCTGGGCATCGGCTTTGCCGTCGGCTTCGGCACCAGTTCGGACCGGGCCGGGCAGCGGGAAGTCGCCCTGCTGGCGGAACTGGACGAGATGGAGGCGGAGCTGGAGGAAGCCGAGGCGGCCGCCGATGCGGCACCGGTTGTCGCCGCGAAGGGCTGGCGGCAGGCGGTTGCCGATTACCAGATGCTGTTCACCACCGAATCCCTGACGCCGGATCAGGGGGGCGATGCCGCCCTGGCGCTGGCATCGGAACGGGTCGGGCTGGCGCTGGACCCGGCCACCCGCGCGGCGACCGGGCTGCAGTTCCGCCGCGCCCAGTTGCTCGCCTTCAAGGACAAGCCACTGGTTCAGATGGCTTATCTGGGGGACGATGGCGTGCCTGTCGCCTTCTGCATCATCGCGTCCAACAAGCCGGAGGCGGAGACCCAGTACGAGGTCCGCAATGGTCTCGGGATCGTGCACTGGATCATCGGCGGCTACGGCCTGATGGTGATCGGTGACCTGCCCGAAGACCGCCTGAACCGCATCGCCAGCGACCTGCGCAAGAGCATCGACCTGTAATCACCGGTCGTACCTGGTCTGCCCGGCACGACGGCCCGGCCCGTTGGCGGCGACCGTGCAGGTCACCGCCGCCGGGCAGGTGGTGTGTCGGCCAGTGGCTGAAGGATGCCGAACCGGCGTCGCCGCGCGTCCGTCGCCGTGATCAGGCCGGATCGGGGCCGAGGCGGACGATCTGCTTGCCGAAGTTCTCGCCCTTCAGCATGCCGATGAAGGCTGCGGGGGCATTGTCGATCCCTTCCGCAATGGTCTCGCGATACTTCAGCTTGCCGTCACGCATCCAGCCGGTCATGTCGGCGATGAAGCCGGGCAGCCCGTCGAAATGCTCCGATATGATGAAACCACGGATCATGGCGCGGTTGATCAGCAGGGACTGAAGGTTGTTGATCCCCTCCGGCTGGGTCAGATTGTACTGGCTGATCATGCCGCAGAGCGCGATGCGGGCGTAGGGATTGATGTTGGCCAGCACCGCATCCAGCATCGCACCGCCGACATTCTCGAAGTAGATGTCGATGCCATCCGGGCAATGCTCGCGCAGCGCATCGGTGTAGGAATCGACCTTCTTGTAGTTGAAGCAGGCATCGTAGCCGCAGGCTTCCATGGCCCAGGCGCATTTCTCGTCATCACCGGCGGAACCGACGACGCGACAGCCCTTGATCTTCGCCACCTGGCCAACGACCTGACCCACGGCACCGGACGCCGCCGAGACATAGACGGTCTCCCCCGGCTTCGGCTCACCGATCTTCAGCAGGCCGTAGTAACCGGTGAAGCCCGGCATGCCGAGAATGCCGAGGTAGTAGGACAGCGGTGCCGCCTTGGCATCCACCGGCATCAGGCCCGCACCGCCCTTGACCAGTGAATGGGTTTCCCAGCCCAGCATCCCGTTGACCACCGTGCCCACCGGGACATTGTCGTTCTTCGAGGCAATGACTTCGCCCACCGCACCGGCATTCATCACCTTGCCGAGCTCGAAGCCGGCGGCATAGGACTTCCGGTCCGACATGCGGCCACGCATGTAGGGATCGACCGACATGACGATGTTGCGGGTCAGCACGTCGCCATCGGCAAGCTCCGGAATCGGCGCATCCTCGACCCGGAAGCAGTCCGGCGTCACCCAGCCCTCGGGCCGTCTGGCGAATATCACGCGGCGGTTGGTGTCAGTCATGTCGGTCGTTCCCTCTGAATTTTCTGCTGGCCTGTAGATAAGGCATCCCGCGCCGATTGGAACGGTGACAGGGGCAGATCCCTGCCCATCCAGGCAGGACCAACCCGACTCAGTTCACCGTGCGGGATGCCTTGGCGATCTCGTCGGCGGCGATCCAGAGGCCGTTGCCGTCGAACTGGGGCATCACCGCCTGGATGAAGCCTTCCATGATCTCCTCCGGCGCCGGCAGGGTTATCGGGTCCTCGCCGGGGAAGGCGCCTGCGCGCAGGGCGGTACGGGTGGGGCCGGGGTTGATGACATTGACCCGGACCTTGGTCTGTTTCATCTCGACGGCATAGGTCTCCGCCATCTTCTCCAGCGCCGCCTTGGTCGCGCCATAGAGGCCCCAGAAGGGCGAGGCGACGCGGGTGATGCCGCTGGTGACGAACAGCACCCGTCCGGCGTCGGAGGCCCTGAGAAGCGGGTCCAGCGCACGGATCAGCCGCCAGTTGGCATGGACGTTCAGCTTGAAGACCTGCTCCCAGACATCCGGCGGAAAATGCCCCATGGGCGAAAGCTGGCCCAGCATCGCGGCATTGCCGACCAGCGCGTCGAGGTGGCCATAACGCTCCAGCAGCGGTGCGGCGAGCCCGTCGATGGCGGCCCATTCGGTCAGGTCCATCGGCACCAGGGTGGCGGTGCCGCCGAGGCCGTTGATCGCGTCGTCCAGGCTTTCCAGCCCGGCGGTGTCACGGGCGATGGCAATGATGTGCGCGCCCTCCGCCGCATAGGCCATGGCGATGGCGCGACCGATCCCCTTCGATGCCCCGGTGACCAGGGCGATGCGACCTTCCAGACGTTTCAGACTCATCGCTGGCCCTCGTGGAACAGACTGCCCTGATCGGCCTCGACGCCCTTGTCGTTCTCGTCCAGCAGCGGAATGGCATAGTCACCGCTGAAGCAGGCATCGCAGTATCCGGCGTCCATGCTGCGTCGGGCCTCCCCCACGGCGCGGTACAGACCGTCGATGGAAAGATAGGCCAGGCTGTCGACCTTGATGGCGTTGCGGACCTGGTCCAGCGATTCGAACTGGTTGTAGATCAGTTCCGACCGGGACGGCGTATCGACGCCGTAGAAGCAGGGGCTGATGGTCGGCGGGCTGGCGATACGCAGATGCACCTCCGTCGCGCCGGCATCGCGCACCATTTCCACGATGCGCTTCGAGGTGGTGCCGCGCACGATCGAGTCATCCACCAGCACGACCCGCTTGCCCCGCAGCAGGCCCCGATTGGCGTTGAGTTTCCGCAGCACCGCGAGGTCGCGATGCTGCTGGTCCGGTTCGATGAAGCTGCGCCCGACGTAATGGTTGCGGGTGATCGCCAGCTCGAACGGGATGTCGAGAACCTCCGCATAGCCCAGCGCCGACGGCGTGCCGGAGTCCGGCACCGGCACCACCATGTCGGCGGAGACCACTTCCTCCCGCGCCAGTTCGCGCCCGATGTTGCGGCGGATGGAATAGACGTCCTTGCCGTTCACCTTGGAATCAGGGCGCGAGAAATAGACATATTCGAAGATGCAGAAATGCGACGGCTCCTCGGCGAGCGGGAAATGGCTTTCCATCCCGTTTTCGTCGATGACGATCATCTCTCCCGGCTTCACGTCGCGCACGAAGTCGGCACCGATGATGTCGAGACCGCAGGTCTCCGACGACACCACCCAGGCTTCCTCCAGCCGCCCCAGCACCAGCGGGCGCACCCCGGCGGGGTCACGGGCGGCAATCAGTTTCTTCTTCGACAGGGCGACCAGTGAATAGGCACCGACAATGCGCTTCATCGCGCTGACCAGTCGCTTGACGAGCTGGCGTTCATTGCTGCGCGCCACCAGATCCAGGATCACTTCCGTATCGGTGGTCGACTGGAAGCGTCGGCCCTCCGCCCGCAGTTCCTGCTTGATCTGCCGGGCATTGGTCAGATTGCCGTTGTGGGCCAGCGCGAAACCGCCGGATTCGTCCAGATCGGTCCAGAGCGGCTGGATGTTGCGGATCATGGTCCGCCCCGACGTGGCATAGCGGGTGTGGCCGATGGCGGCGCGTCCGGTCAGCCGCGCGATCGGGCTGTTGCTGTCGCTGTCCGCCGAGCCCTTGCCGAACACGTCGCCGACCAGCCCCAGCGCGCGATGCACGTTGAAATGGCCACTGTCGAAGGCAACGATGCCGCAGGCTTCCTGCCCGCGATGCTGCAGGGCATGCAGGCCGAGGGCCGTCAGTCCGGCGGCGCCTTCGGCACCCCAGACGCCAAAGACGGCGCATTCCTCATGGAAATGGTCGTCGTCGAAAGGGAGGGTCGTCCCGGAAGTGAGGGTGCTCATTCGCGCTCCGTAACGGAATCCATCAGGCGTTCGAGATCTCGTTTCTGCTGCTTCGTATAGCCCTTCTCGGGCGCCGCGTCCTGTGCTTCCCCGTCGCGGCTGTCATTCGTGCCGTCACTGTCGTCCTGCCGGTCCAGCAGGGGGCGCAGGACGCGCGCCGCCCGGTTGGCATCCTCCGCCGCGCCCCGCGCATCATCCGCGGATCCGCGCGTCTGTTCCCGGACCCGGCGCGGGATGACGGAGGTGACATAGTCCGTCGCCAGGATGACATAGGGCAGCGACCGCGAATCCCGTACCGTCTTCGGCGGGTTGTCCGGCATCAGGTAATCGATCACCAGCCAGGCGGCAATGATCACCAGCGCCCCGCGCCCGATGCCGAACAGGATGCCGAGCGAGCGGTCCAGCGTGCCGATGGCACGGCTGTCGCGGACCCGGCTGGCAATCCTGTGGGTGATCAGGATCAGCACGATCAGCGCGCCGAGGAAGATGACCAGGGCGGAGACGATGTCGGCGGCGGTGGGGTCGCCGATCTGTTCCAGCGCGAGGGGGCGCAGCAGCGGCTGGCCGTACCAGGCCGCGACACCGGCACCGATCCAGCTGCCCAGCGACAGCACCTCGCGGGTGAACCCGCGCATCAGCCCGAAGACGGCGGAGAGGGTGATGACACCCAGGATGATCAGGTCGGCAAAGGTCAGAGCCATCTCAATGCCCCTCATCCAGCGGGAACAGCGCCGCCAGCGCGTCCAGGCGGTCGATCTCCGTCACCCGCAGCAGGTCCCGCCCCTCCGACCCCGCCGGGGCGATGGCATGGCGGAAACCGAGTTTGGAGGCTTCCTTCATCCGCGCCTCCGCCCGCGCGACACGGCGCACCTCTCCCGACAGGCCGATCTCTCCGAAGACGACCGTTGCCGCCCGCACCGGATCATCGGACAGCGAGGAGAGCAGCGCCGCCGCGACGGCCAGATCAGCGGCGGGTTCATTGATGCGCAGGCCGCCGGCAACGTTCAGATAGACCTCGTTCTGGCCCAGCGAGAGGCCCAGCCGGGTGTCGAGCACGGCCAGGATCATGGCCAGCCGCCCGGCGTCCCAGCCCACCACGGCGCGGCGCGGGGTGGCCAGCGGTGAGGGGGCGACCAGCGCCTGTATCTCCACCAGGATCGGCCGACTGCCCTCCATCCCGGCAAAGACGGCGGCTCCGGCCACCGGTTCCTCCCGCTCCCCCAGGAACAGGGCGGACGGGTTCGGGGTCTCGATCAGCCCGGCCTCCGCCATCTCGAAGACACCGATCTCGTCGGCGGCCCCGAAGCGGTTCTTCACCGCGCGCAGGATGCGGAACTGATGGCTGCGGTCGCCTTCGAAATAGAGCACCGTGTCCACCATGTGCTCCAGCACCCGGGGGCCGGCGATCTGGCCGTCCTTCGTCACATGGCCGACCAGCACCACCGCGGTGCCGGATTTCTTGGCATGCTGGATCAGCTCATGCGCCGTGGCCCGGACCTGGGCCACCGTGCCCGGCGCGCTCTCCAGCGCTTCCGAGAACACGGTCTGGATCGAATCGATGATCACCAGATCGGTATCGGCATGTTCCTGCAGGGTGGCGAGGATCTCCCCCAGCCCGTTGGCATTGGTGACCTGCACCGGGGCGCCATCGACACCCAGCCTGCGCGCGCGCATGGCGATCTGGGTCGTCGCCTCCTCCCCCGAGACATAGATGATCTTCGCGCCGGTCGCGGCCATGGCGGTCGCGGTCTGCAGCAGCAGCGTCGACTTGCCGATGCCCGGGTCGCCGCCGATCAGGATGGCGGAGCCGCGCACCAGTCCGCCGCCCAGCACCCGATCCAGTTCCCCGATGCCGGTGCCGCGTCTCGGTTCATCCAGGGTCTGTATCGAAAGATCGGTCAGGGGGGCGGGACGGCTGCGGCTGCCGCCGACCACGCCGAACGCGCGGGGGCGCGGCGTCACCGTCTCCTCCTCCACCGAGGACGCACCGCATGCGTCGCAGATACCGCGCCACTTGGGGTAGCTGGCACCGCAATCGCGGCAGACATATCGGATGCTCGCCTTGGCCATCGTTTCCGGTTCAAGCCCTGTGTCGGATGGGCGGGTCAGGTGCGGTCAGCACCGGGAATCAGTTTCTGCCCCCAACCCATGCCACGCCGGGGCGGCGGACGGAATCACAATTTCCGGATCTGCATCTGGATCGGTCCCTCGGCGCGGCCATTGATGAACTGGTCCACATAGTCATTGCCGGAGTGATCCACATCCCCCGCCATGCCGTGCCAGATGATCCGCCCCTCGTGGATCATCGCCACGCGGTCGGCGATCTTGCGGGCGGAGGCCATGTCATGGGTGATCGACATGGTCGTCGCCCCCAGCTCCTTGACGCATTTCACGATCAGGTCGTTGATCACGTCGGCCATGATCGGGTCCAGGCCCGTGGTCGGCTCATCGAAGAAGATGATCTCCGGATCGGTGGCGATGGCGCGGGCCAGACCGACGCGCTTCTGCATGCCGCCGGAGAGTTCGGCCGGCGACAGTTCGCCGACATCCGCGGTCAGGCCGACCTGGGCCAGCTTGGCCATGGCAATGTCGCGGGCCTTCTCGCGCTGCATGCCCTTGCCCTGGATCAGGCCGAAGGCGACGTTCTCCCAGACCTTCAGGCTGTCGAACAGCGCTCCGCCCTGGAACAGCATGCCCATACGGGCCATGACCTCTTCCTGTTCGCGCCCCTTCAGGTGGGTCACGTCCTGGCCGTCGATGTGGATGGTGCCACCGTTGGGGTGCAGCAGACCAAGGATGCATTTCAGCATCACCGACTTGCCGGTGCCGGAGCCGCCGATGATGACCAGCGACTGGCCGCGCTGCACCTCCAGATCAATGCCGCGCAGGACCTGTTTCGGCCCGAAATGCTTGGTCACGCCCTTCAGGCTGATCTTCGAATGTCCGGTGCTGGCGGCTGCGGTGCTCATTGGGCGAAGAACAGTTCGGTGATGATATAATTGGCGGTCAGGATCATGATGGAGGCGGAGACCACGGCATTGGTGGTCGCGCGCCCGACGCCCTGCGCCCCGCCCCGGCTCATGAAGCCGTGGTAGCAGCCCATCAGCGAGATCAGGAAGCCGAAGATGGAGGCCTTCACCAGACCGGAAATGACGTCATCCATATGCAGGAAGTCGATGGTGTTCTGCAGGTAGATGCCGACGTTGAAGCCGAGCTTCTCCGTGCCGACGACAAAGCCGCCGAAGACCCCGATGACATCGGCCACCAGCACCAGCAGCGGCAGCATGGTAGCCCCCGCGATCAGCCGCGGCGCCACCAGATACTTGAACGGATTGGTGGACAGCGTGGTCAGGGCGTCGATCTGTTCGGTCACACGCATGGTGCCGATCTCCGCCGCCATGGCCGCCGAGACCCGCCCCGCCACCATCAGGCCACCGATCACCGGCCCCAGTTCACGGGTGATACCGAGCACGACGATGGAGGACACCAGGCTTTCCGCATTGAAGCGCGCGCCGCCGATGTAGATCTGCAGTGCCAGCACCGCGCCGGTGAAGAAGGCGGTAAGGCCGATCACGGGCAGCGAGTAATATCCGATCTGCAGCATCTGGCGCAGCAGGATGCGTGGGTAGAACGGCGGCGTCACACAGTGCAGCAGGCCCTTGCCGGTGAACATCGCCAGGCGGCCGACCGCGCCGAAGAACTGAAGGATGACACTGCCGATCAGGGCAAGGAAGTTCCACTGCATGGCTCAGACCGCCCCCTGGCCGCTGTAGACCCGGGCGTAGCGCGGGCCCAGTCCGGCCAGCAGCTCATAGGCGATGGTGCCGCCGGCCTCGGCCAGCGCATCGATATCGACGCCGCCGCCGATCAGCGAAATCTCCGCCCCCGGACGGGACAGCTCCTCCGGCACGGCTGAGACATCAAATGTCGAAAGATCCATCGAAACGCGCCCCACCAAAGGCACCACATGGTCGCCGATCCGACCGACTGCCTGACCACTGAGTGAACGGGGATACCCGTCCGCGTAGCCGACACCAACAGTCGCGATCCTGGCAGGCCCGGCCACCGGATGGGTCGCACCGTAGCCAACGGTCCTGGGGGTGTCAACGCGATGGGTTTGCAGGATTCTTGCTTTCAAATGAACCACTTCCCGCATTCTGACGGTCGCAACGGGTGAGGGGTTGGCGCCATAGAGGGCCACGCCGGGCCGGATCAGGTCGAAATGCCAGTCCGGACCCAGATGCAGGGCGGGCGAATTGCTGAACGATGCGGGTGCGGGCGGCAGCAGGACCAGCCGCGCCCGGAACCGGTCCAGCTGGGTGCGGTTCAGCGGATGGTCGGGCAGGTCGGCGCAGGCCGGATGGGTCAGCCAGAGTACCACCTGCAGACCCTGCAACCGGGTCAGCTCCGCCGCCAGCCGCTCCGTATCCGGTCCGCGCAGGCCCAGCCGGGTCATGCCCGTATCGAGCTGGATCGCGGCTGGCAGCACGGTTTCCTGCCGCGCCGCCCAGGCCTGCCAGCGCTCGATGTCCGCCAGATCGTTCAGCACCGGGATCAGGCCATGTCCGGTGAAGCTGGCCTCGCTGCCCGGCAGCAGACCGTTAAGCACGAAGATGCGCGCCTGGCCATCCGTGCGCCGCAGCCGCAGGGCTTCGTCGATGGTGGCGGTGAAGAAGGTCCGGCATCCGGCAGCCGCGAAGGCCCGCACCGCCGGTTCCAGGCCGATACCATAGGCATTGGCCTTCACCACCGCCGCCGTCTCCGCCGTCGGCGCCAATGCCGCCAGCGTGCGCCAGTTGGCCGCCAGCGCATCCAGATCAATGTGAAGGCTCGCCGCCGCCGTCATGCCTGCCGGACATCCGGGGTCAGGGGCGATACGGTGCAACAGGAGGCGTCAGTGCACATCGCGGGGGTCGTGGATGCGGTCATAATCCTTGAAGGTCGTGTATTCGGGTTCGAAGAACAGCTCGATGGTGCCGGTCGGGCCATGGCGCTGCTTGCTGATAATGACCTCGGTCTTGTTGTAGATGCGGCTCATCTTCTCCTGCCACTCCTCCATCGCCACCTGGTCGGTCTCGTCGGGCTTGTTCTTCTGCTCGTAGTAGGACTCGCGATAGATGAACATGACCACATCCGCGTCCTGCTCGATGGAACCCGATTCACGCAGGTCCGAGAGCTGGGGCCGCTTGTCGTCGCGCTGTTCGACAGCACGGGAAAGCTGCGAAAGCGCCACCACCGGCACCGCCAGTTCCTTGGCCACTGCCTTCAGTCCCTGGGTGATCTCGGTGATTTCCTGCACCCGGTTCTCGGTGCGCTTGGCCCCGGACGGGCGCATGAGCTGGATGTAGTCGATGATGATCAGGCCCAGCCCATGCTGGCGCTTCAGCCGCCGGGCGCGGGACCGCAGCTGGGAGATCGAGATCGCGGGCGTGTCATCGATGTAGAAGGGCAGGTCCACCAGTTGCTGCGTCGCCGGGACCACGGTGTTCAGATAGGTCTCCCGGTCGATCGTACCCTTGCGCAGATCGTTGGAGCGGATGCGGGTCTGTTCGGAAACCACGCGCGTGGCCAGCTGTTCGCGCGACATTTCCAGGCTGAAGAAGCCGACGACCGCCCCCTCCGTATCCACCACATTGCCGGTATCGTCGCGGATCTGGCGGTAGGCGCGCGCGGCATTGAGGCCAATGGTGACCGCCAGCGAGGTCTTGCCCATGCCCGGTCGCGCGGCCAGCACCAGCATGTCGGTGCGGTGCAGACCCCCCAGCCAGTTGTCCAGGTCGCGCAGGCCGGTGGTGACGCCCACCAGCTGCCCCACCCGACGGTAGGCGGCCTCGATGCTTTCCAGGCTTTCGGTCACCGCCTGGCGGAACGGGCGCAGGTCGTTCTGCGCCTCCCCGGCCTCGGCCAGTGAATAGAGGCTGGCTTCCGCCGCCTCGATCTGCTTCTCCGCCGTGTCGGAGAGGTCGGCACCGTGGCTGCGCTCCGACATCTCGTCCGACAGCAGGATGATCTGCCGCCTGAGATAGAGGTCATAGAGGATGCGGGCATATTCCTCGGCCCGGATCGCGTTCACCGCCCGCGCACTCAGGTCCACCAAATAGCCCGCGCCGCCCAGTTCCCGGATCGCCGCGTCCTGCTCGAACCGGGTCTTCAGGGTTACCGGGTTGGCCAGTTCACCCCGGTCGACCAGGGTCAGGATCGCGTCGTAGATGCGCCCGTGCAGCGGCTGGAAGAAATGCTCCGCGCGCAGGAAATCGAGCAGCCGCGCCGCCGCGTCATTGTTGTAGAGCAGGGCGCCGAGCAGTTGCTGCTCCGCCTCCAGATTGTGCGGCAGTTCCTTCGGAGCGTCCTCCTGCGCGGAGGTCTCGTCCCGGTCGATCAAGCGTGCGTCGATGATGTCAGCCATGATCCGCAGAACCTATCATTCCGGGGGCCGGACCGCAGGCGTCGCACGTGCCCCCCGTCCCACTTTCCTGTGGACATAATTATCCACAGGCAACCTAGACGTGGGGATAGCCCCAAAATCCGGCTGTTTCGTGGCGATTTCCGACCGCGTCAGCCTGTGGTCTATTCATGCTCCAGGATGACGAAGGGGGCACGCATCCGCACACCCCAGAACTCGTAGATCACGTAATAGCGCCGACCGGTTTCCAGCAGGCCGCGGTTCAGCAGCAGGCTGTTGGTGGCATAGATCGTCTCCCCCGGAGCAAGCTTCAGCACGGACTCGCTCGGCTCGCAGTCGGTGTCACCACGGGTCGCGATCAGGTCATTGTTGGGATAGACGATGTGGTAATTGTGCACGTCGCAGATGCTGGGAGCCTTGATCTCCAGGGGATCCGGCCCGGTGTTCGTCAGCTCGATGTTCACCGGGATGCGGGCAGCGGCACCGCCCTGCGGCAGGCGGACCCTGCGATCAACGGTGATGCGGCCTTCCAGGAACTCATCCGTCACGGCGGTCCTTGCCTGCGCCGGGGCGGTGGGCGCAACGGCGAACATGGCCACGAACGTGGAGGCCAGCAGCGCAAGGCCGGTGACAAGTGCGGGTCGAAGCATTCTCTCGGTACTCCAGGGAAACTGTCGCTGCCTCAAGTGTGGTGAACCGGATCGGTCACGACAACCCTGCAGCCATCACGTTCCCTGATCTTCGCCGGTCTCCGCCGGCAGGCCCTGATCTTCGCCGGTCTCCGCCGGCAGGCCCTGATCTTCGCCGGTCTCCGCCGGCAGGCCCTGATCTTCGCCGGTCTC
>Ga0070728_10002806_pt1 | contig 20548 bp, 15 predicted proteins | sample tdDd471_FD_66723 | JGI IMG/M metagenome (GOLD analysis project Ga0070728, IMG submission 66723) | Marine sediment microbial communities from the Atlantic coast under amendment with organic carbon and nitrate - tdDd47.1 | ecosystem: Environmental > Aquatic > Marine > Coastal > Sediment | place... | reverse complement strand
GCTCTTTGGCGATCTCGGATGAGTGAGGCGGCTTTTTGTGCGAGATAGGTGATTTCGGGCTTGGAGACCTGATCGTCTGCGCCGACGGTTTCGCCTCGATGCCGGAGCTTCTCGGTGATGAGTGAGGAGAAGAGGATGACCGGCAAATCTTGGAGGACTGGGTCTTCCTTGATTTTTTTTGTGAGATGATGGCCGTCCATCATGGGCATTTCGATGTCCGAGACAATGACTTGCACGTAGTCAGTTATGGGCCGGTTGTCCAAGGCTGCCAATCGTTTGTATTCTTTGAGCTGCTCCCAACATTCCCGGCCGTTGTTGGTCTTTTCGACGCGGAAACCGGCCTGACCGAGCATGTCGCGGATCATTTCCCGAATGAGCGGGGAGTCATCGGCGATGAGGGCCTTGTATCCGGTGCTGTCATCGAATTCCACATTGTCGTCGAACCGCAGCCGCATGTTCGGATTGAGCTCGGAAACGATTCGTTCGAGATCGAGAATGAAGACGATGCGGTCTTCGAATTTGACTACGCCGGTAATGGAATCTGAGGACAAGGCTGAGACGTATTTGTTTGGGGCTTCGACGTCTTCCCAAGAAATGCGGTGGATGCGGGTGACGCCGGAAACCATGAAGGCCGACGTGACCTGATTGAACTCAGTGACAATGATCTTGGGCGGCTCGTTCTCGACACGTTTTTTCTTGAGCCAGATGCAGAGGTCGAGCAATGGGATGATGCGGGAGCGGAGATTAAATGCACCGAGAACCGAATCATGTGAAGTCTCAGGCATTTCAGTGACATCCGGCTTGCGAATGATTTCAAGAACTTTGGCGACATTGACCCCGTAATACCCTTTGCGGCTGGGTATTCGTCCTTTCTCGCGCTCCAGATCTTCCTGATTCAACTCGGCGTGATCGTCTTCCTTGGGTTCTTCCTCAAGGTAGAATTCTACAATTTCGAGTTCATTGGTTCCGGCCTCTAGCAGAATGTCGGTCGACTCAGTGGCCATGGAGATACCGCTTCCTTGTCAAAAGTATGAAATTATTCAGGACAGTGGAGATTGTGTAAACCCTATTGGCAAATTTCGTCAACTTCCGGTTTGTCAGAGATATTGCTTGCCGGTTCCATGTTTGCGATGACACTGGCCGCATTTTCAAGATCTTCCCAGTTTTCGCATTCGAGCAGGGAGGCCCGGAGAACGCGAATACCCCTGAGGCCTTTGGCGTAGCGGGGGATGATGGAGCGGATTTTTCGGAAGGAACGCCCATCGCCTTCGTACTGGCGGGTGAGTCGAATGTGTTCGCGGACTATTCCGGCCAGAAATTCGCCGTCGCGTACAGGCAGTTCCTTGCCCTGTCGCAAGGCAACGTACCGGGCGAATATGGATGGATCGTAGAGTGCGCCGCGAGCGAACATGATGGCATCAATGCCGGTTTCTTCTATGCAGCGTATACCGTCTTCCGCCGTGAACAGGTCGCCTGAGCCGACGACAGGGATGGATACGGCTTTCTTGAGTTCTGCGAGTTTTGACCAGTTGGCCGAACCAGCGAACATCTGCTTGCCGTAGCGCGGGTGCATGGTCACCCAGTCTACGCCAATGGATTCAAGGCGTTTGGCGAGATCGATGAATACTTCTTCGCCTTTGTTGAAGCCGAGGCGGAATTTGACGCCCACACTGCCGCCATCAGGATGCTCGGCAGCCTTTCGGACCATGATGTCAGCCAGGTTGACCAGCTTATCGAGGTCTTCCATGAGCTTGACACCTGAACCGGACTTGAGGACCTTACGAACAGGGCAGCCAGCATTGAGGTCGAAATTACGGTAGCCCATGCCGATCAGTTTTTCCATGACCGGTTCGAAGTATTCTGCTTCCGCTCCAAAGAGCTGGAGGACCATTGGGTCATCCTCGGGGCAGGTAGCAAGCAGGCGGCGGGTTCCGGCATTTTTGAAGGCCAGGCCTTTGACAGAAATCATTTCCGAGCATCCTACGCCACAGCCGTACTGCTTGGACAGCAGGCGGAAGGGGAGGTCGGAATATCCGGCCAGCGGAGCCAGCCAGGGAGAGTCGGGTGTGATGGTGAACGTATTCATTGTGAAGGGCAGATAAGGCCTGATACGCCCAGAGTCAAAGGAAAAGGATACGTGGGCATCAATTTGCAGTGAAATAGGTGTCGCGTAATCGAGCGTATTCTCCAGATTCAATCAGGGCATCAAATGCTTCTTGCCATTGGCGGATGACGGTATCAGGTATGTCCAAGGAAAAGGCAATATGACCTTGGGATTGAAGTAAAACTTCTGGCACCTTGTGAATGCTGGAATACTCAATATGAGTTTTAGCAAGCATGGCGGCGAGGGCAGATTCTGATAAAGGTGTTAGGTCGACCCGACCGTCCTTTAACATTTGGAAACAGCTTTCGTAGCTGTTGTTGGTTACGACGTTCGTGAATCCCAATTGATAGAGTCGTGTATGGTGTGAGTTCTCGTTGACGACGCAAATTGATTTGACGTGTCTGGCATCGTCCAGGGTTTTGATCCTTGAATTTCGTTTCAGGCCGTAAAGAAAATCTATCTCTGGCTGAAGCGGGCCGACCCACTTGTATAGGGGTTCTCGTCCTGGTGTCCTATTAACATTAAATAGGGCGACGGACTTGTGTGTGCCGAGTATCTCCATCCCTCGGGCGAAGGGGACCTGTGTGATGCGAGTTGTATTGCCCATCATTTGTTTCAGTTTATGGACAATTTCAATGTTGAAAGAACGTTTTCCTGCATGCTTGATCCCTCTGAGCTGTCCAGTGTCATGATCAAGGTATGCCTGTTTTTGCAAATTGTGGGTCATGAAATGAATTTCTTCGGCTTTGGCGTGAGGTATAAATATGATATGCATACAAAAAAAAATGAGGAGAAGTATACGCATGATGACCCTGGCATGTTGGATATTATCACAGGATATTATGGTTTACGCTGAATCGAGGGTTTGATGCCATTATAATCAAATTGGTGAGCATAATCGTAGGATAATAGTGGTATGACAACAATAAGCGGGGATTGAAGGTGTTTTATCCAAGAATGAGTCATGTGATAATGTGGAAATAAATTGAGAAAAATAACGGAACAGGGTTGACAAACACGGGAAATTAAAATTAAACCGGCCCGTCCTTGAGCGGAAGAAACCTGTCCAAGCGGATTGAAAAAAGGTTTTAAAAAAACTCTTGATTTTTGAAATAGCGGCGTATATAGACTTTCTTCCCGTGAGCTGGCGTAGCTCAATTGGTAGAGCAGCTGATTTGTAATCAGCAGGTTGCGGGTTCAAGTCCCATCGCCAGCTCCAAATATAATGGTGGGGTTCCCGAGTGGCCAAAGGGAACAGACTGTAAATCTGTCGGCGTTCGCCTTCGGAGGTTCAAATCCTCCCCCCACCACCAAATTTCTTTTTCGAATCACACTGTAGGAGGCCGGTTAAGAGCCGCTGATGGACTACGGAGAGTGAGCGGGAATAGCTCAATTGGCTAGAGCATCAGCCTTCCAAGCTGAGGGTTGCGGGTTCGAGTCCCGTTTCCCGCTCCATTTAAGCCACCTCTCATCCATCATCCTTATATACGGTGTGCTTCAGTTCACGAAGCTCAGTTGGCAGAGCTCATCCTTGATTAAGGATGAAATCCTCTGTACAAGACAAGGCGTGGACTCCAGGTTGGATGTTTTTGTTGGTATTGAATTGTTAGAAAGTATTTAGAGAATAAAACCTACACAACTTTATGATTAGGGGGTTACTGTAATGGGTAAAGCTAAATTTGAACGGAGCAAGCCTCACGTCAACATTGGTACCATTGGCCACATTGACCATGGTAAAACCACTTTGACTGCAGCTATCACCAAGCTGGCCGCCATGGCCGGTAACGGCGAATTCATCGCTTTCGATGAAATCGACAAGGCTCCTGAAGAGAAAGAGCGCGGCATCACCATCGCCACCGCACACGTCGAATACGAGACCGAGAACCGCCACTACGCACACGTAGACTGCCCCGGTCACGCCGACTACATTAAGAACATGATCACTGGTGCTGCCCAGATGGACGGCGCTATCCTGGTCTGCGCAGCCACTGACGGTCCCATGCCTCAGACTCGTGAGCACATCCTGCTCGCTCGTCAGGTTGGTGTGCCCGCCATGGTCGTCTTCATGAACAAGTGCGACATGGTTGATGACGAAGAGCTCCTCGAGCTGGTCGAAATGGAAATTCGCGAACTTCTCGACAAGTACGAATTCCCCGGCGACGACATTCCGGTCATTCAGGGCTCCGCTCTGAAGGCTCTCGAATGCGAATCTGTTGATGATGAAGCTGCAAAGCCCATCTTCGAACTGCTCGCAGCCTGTGACTCCTACATCCCCGAGCCCGAGCGCGACATCGACATGCCGTTCCTCATGCCCGTTGAGGATGTCTTCTCCATCTCCGGCCGTGGTACTGTTATCACCGGTCGTGTTGAGCGCGGTGTCGTCACCGTTGGTGAAGAAATCGAAATCGTCGGCATCAAGGACACCATCAAGACCACCTGCACCGGTGTCGAGATGTTCCGCAAGTTGCTCGACCAGGGCCAGGCCGGTGACAATGTCGGTCTCCTGATTCGCGGCGTGAAGCGTGAAGAAGTGGAACGTGGTCAGGTTGCTGCCAAGCCCGGTTCCATCAACCCGCACACCAAGTTCAAGGCTGAGGTCTACGTCCTCTCCAAAGACGAAGGTGGACGTCACACCCCGTTCTTCACCGGCTACCGTCCGCAGTTCTACTTCCGTACAACTGACATCACCGGTGTTGTCACCCTGGACGACGGTGTCGAGATGGTCATGCCCGGCGATAACGCCACATTTAATGTTGAGATGATTGCACCCATCGCCATGGAAGTTGGCCTGCGCTTCGCTATCCGCGAAGGTGGCCGCACTGTCGGTGCCGGTGTTGTCACCGAGATCGTGGAGTAATCATGCGCGTCAATATTCAGCTGCAGTGCACCGAGTGCAAGCGTAAAAACTACGCAACGCAGAAGAACAAGAAGAATACTACCGGACGTCTGGAAGTGAAAAAGTATTGTCCTTGGGACAAGAAGCACACTGTCCACAAAGAGTCCAAGTAGTTTCGATAGAGCAGGGGTATAGTTCCAACGGCTAGAACGCCGGTCTCCAAAACCGGATGTTGGGGGTTCGAATCCCTCTACCCCTGCCAACTTAGTCTTTGATAGCGGCGCGGGGTCTTGCTTGAAACATGGCAAGGCCCCGCAACCCGCTCAATAATTTGGGAAAGTGATATGGCCAGGAAAAAAAGCAAAAAGGTCTCTGAAAAGCAGGCCGCACAGGCTCAGGCAACCGGTCCGATGGGCAAAATCAAAGAGCTGATGCAGTTTTTTGAAGAGTCCAAGGTCGAGATCAAGAAGGTAGTCTGGCCCTCCCGCAAGGAGACAGTTACCACCTGCATCGCAGTGTTGGTCGTCTCTGTGGTCATTGCTATTTACCTGGGCGTGGTGGACTTGGCGTTCTCCAAGATCGTCGAAGCCGTCCTGTCCTAGGACCAAAGCTACTTGCAAAGGCTGGAACATAATTATGGATGCCACAATGGAAAACGCTTCTCCTCGCGGTCGCTGGTACATAGTTCATACCTATTCAGGATTTGAACAACGTGTCGAGTTGACTGTTCGCGAGATGATGCGGACCGGACAGGACAAGGGCCTCATTGAAGAGGTTGTCATGCCCACTGAAAAGATCGTCGAGATGGTCAAAGGTGAGCGCAAGACGTCAACCCGCAAGTTCTATCCGGGCTACATCATGATCAAGATGATCCTGACTGACGACTCCTGGCATCTGATTCAGTCCATTCCGCGCGTCACCGGTTTTGTGGGCGGTAAAAACCGTCCCACCCCTATGCGCGACAGTGAGGCGGAAAACATCCTCAACATGATGGAAAGCCGCCAGGAAAAACCCCGTCCCAAGTTCAACTTCGAGCGCGGAGATGAGGTTCGGGTCATTGATGGCCCGTTCAGCGGCTTCAACGGTGTTGTGGAAGAAGTCAATTACGACAAGGGTAAGCTCAAAGTCTCCGTCTCTATTTTCGGGCGTCAGACTCCTGTGGAGCTCGACTTCGTCCAAGTGGACAAGGGATAGCCCGGATATAATCGCTAACAGCGAATTTCTCATCGAGGAATACAATGGCCAAGAAAGAATTAGGAAAGATCAAACTGCAGATTCCCGCTGGCAGTGCCAACCCCTCCCCGCCGGTCGGTCCGGCTCTGGGTCAGCATGGCGTCAACATTATGGAATTCTGTAAGGCGTTCAACGCCAAGACGCAGGACCAGAAAGGCCTGATCATCCCGGTTGTTATTACCGTGTATCAGGACCGTTCCTTCGATTTTATCACCAAAACTCCTCCGGCATCTGTGTTGCTGCTCAAGGCCGCCAAGCTGGAGAAGGGTTCCGGTGAACCCAACAAAGAAAAGGTCGGCAAGGTCACCAAGGCTCAGATCCAGGAGATCGCCGAACTGAAAATGGTTGATTTGAACGCCAATGACATTGAGAACGCCATGCTTCAGATCGAGGGCACAGCCCGCAGCATGGGTATCGAAGTCAAGGGTTAATAGAGGAAATACACAATGCCTAAGCATGGAAAAAAATACCGTAACGCCGTCGGTGCACGTGACACCGCCGCGCGAGTCGGTGTCGAGGAAGGCGTCAAAGTCACAGTCGAAGCTGCATTTGCAAAATTCGACGAGACTGTTGATGTCGCTATCAACCTCGGCGTGGATCCCAAGTACTCTGATCAGATGATCCGTGGTGCAGTTAGTCTGCCCAACGGACTCGGCAAAGATATTCGCGTTGCCGTTTTCTGTAAGGGTGAAAAGGAAAATGAGGCCAAGGAAGCCGGTGCCGATTTCTTCGGTTCCGACGAACTGGTCGAAAAAATTCAGGGTGGCTGGCTTGGTTTCGACAAAGCTGTCGCTACTCCTGACATGATGGCCGTTGTTGGTAAGATTGGTCGAGTCCTCGGTCCCCGTGGTCTCATGCCTAACGCCAAGACCGGCACCGTCACCATGGATGTTGCCAAGGCCGTCACTGAACTCAAGGCCGGTAAGGTCGAGTTCAAAGTCGACAAGGCTGGCGTGCTGCACGCTCCCATCGGCAAGGTCTCTTTTGGACCGGAAAAGCTCCTTGAGAACTTCAGGGCTTTGCTTGACACAGTCATGCGCATGAAGCCGTCCTCTGCAAAGGGTACGTACATGAAAGCACTGGCTGTTTCTTCCACCATGGGACCGAGTGTTAAAATCGACCCGCTGACTGTCCGGAAATTCCTGGACGTTTAGCAACAATAATTGAATACCGGACTCCCGTTAATTCGGGAGTCCTGTAGATAATCGCACGGAAGGTTGAGTCAGAGACGGCAGGTGAGGGTTGTTACCCGCTTAATTTCCTGCTTAGACAACGCTTTGACCTGCTTTCCGGGCCGAACGACGAGGAGTGGTAGATGAAAAGGCAAGAAAAAGCCCAGATCATCGAGCAGCTGCACGAAAAAGCTTCGCGCGCCAGCATCGCCGTCGTCACCGACTTCAAGGGCCTTTCCGTTGAGGAAATGACCATTTTGCGCGCTAAGTGCTTTGAAGTTGGCGTCGACTACCAAGTCGTTAAGAATACCCTGGCCCGGTTGGCTCTCAAGGATACCGAACACGGTGAATTGAGTGAACACATGAAAGAGAACTGCGCTGTAGCACTCGGGTACGACGATCCTGTCGCCCTGGCTAAAGCGTTGGCCGATTTTGGCAAGGAGAACAAAAAGTTTTCCATGCGTTTCGGTACTCTGGAAGGCCAGTTTCTTGACAGCGACGGCGTAAAAGAACTCTCCAAGATGCCCAGCAAGCCTGAGCTTTTGAGTTCTGTACTTGGCACAATGCAGGCAGTACCCCGCAATTTTGTGTGCCTGTTCGCAAACATCGAACGCAAGTTCCTGTATGCTTTGACTGCGATCAAAGATCAGAAAGAAGCTGCGTAAACAAGGTTCAAAGCGAATCAATTTTTAAGGAGAATTTATCATGGCTGATATCACCAAAGAACAGGTTGTCGAATTCATCGGCAACATGACCGTCCTGGAACTGTCCGAATTCATCAAAGAACTGGAAGACGTCTTCGGCGTCGAAGCTGCTGCTCCTGCTGCTGCTATCATGGCCGCTCCTGCTGCCGGTGGCGCTGCTGAAGCTGAAGAGCAGACTGAATTCGATGTCATCCTGAAGGGTGCTGGCGGCAACAAGATTGCAGTCATCAAGGCTGTCCGCGCTATCACCGGTCTGGGTCTGAAAGAGGCCAAGGCTCTGGTTGACGAAGCTCCCAAGGCTCTGAAAGAAGGCGTTGCCAAGGAAGAGGCTGACGAAGCCGCTAAGCAGCTTGAAGAAGCTGGCGCCGACGTTGAAGTTAAGTAACTTCGACTATTTAAGCTAATACAGCGAAGAGCGCTCGCCCTTGCATGAAGGGCGTTGCGCTCTTTGCTCTGTATGTATATATACTGGTTTAATAGCCTTTCATTTTTGGGTTTACACGCTGTAAGATTTTAATCTGCTCCTCGTCGGTGTGCTGGGGTTTTGGTTCCAGCTACAGCTTATCTACCCGTTTTCCCGCATCAATTGCATCATTTCGATGCATGGTGCGCCTGACAGAGGGCAAGGGCCTCCCATAACCCCGCGCCCCAACCATCAACCGCTCATGCATGAGGGTACAATGGGTCAACTGAGAAAAAAATTCGGCAAAATCGTCAACACGCTCCCCATCCCGCACCTGCTGGAACTCCAGGTGGATTCGTACAATCGTTTCCTCCAGGCGGATACTCCGCCGTCCAGCCGTGGTGACTTTGGACTCGAGGGCGTGTACCGTTCCGTGTTTCCCATTGAAGATTTCAACAAGACCGCTAGCCTTGATTTCGTTTCTTATGAAATCGGCGAACCAAAATACGACGTCGATGAGTGCATCTCGAAAGGCCTGACCTACGAGACGCCCATCCGTATCACCGTCCGTCTCGTAGTTTTTGACGTGGATGAAGAGACTGACAACCGCACGATTCGTGATATCAAGGAACAGGACATTTACTTCGGAACGCTCCCGCTGATGACAGTAAAGGGAACGTATGTGATCAACGGCACCGAGCGTGTCATTGTCAACCAGCTTCAGCGTTCTCCCGGTATCATTTTCGAACATGATTCCGGTAAGTCCCACTCCAGCCGTAAGGTGCTTTATTCTAGCCGTATCATTCCCATGCGCGGCTCCTGGCTGGATTTCGATTTCGACCACAAGGACATTCTCTACGTCCGCATCGACCGTCGCAGGAAGATGCCTGTCACCATCCTGCTCAAGGCGATGGGACTTTCGCGTACTGATATCCTTGACTACTTCTACGACATTGAATCCTACACTTTGCTTAAGACCAAGGTGCAGCGCAAGATCGTGGATGAGCAGTACCGCAAGGAAGAAGCTTATGCCGACATCAAGATCGGTGACAAGGTCGTAGTCAAAAAGGGCAATAGCATCACCAAGGGTGCCTGGAAGAAGCTCGTTAAGAACGAGATCAAGAATATTGAGGTCGATCCGGTTTCTCTTCTCGGATTGTTCTTGGCTAAGGATATCGTCGACAAGAATGGCGAAGTTCTGGCCGAGGCTGCCGAAGAAGTGACCGTGGAACTCCTTGAGAAGCTCCGTGATGCCAAGATCAAGGATTTGGAAGTACTGCACACCCGCGGTATGGACGTCTCCTCCGCCTTGCGCGACACGCTTCTTTTGGACAAGACCACTGATCTTGAGACCGCACAGATCGAGATTTATCGCAGGCTCCGTCCCAGCTCTCCTCCCACGCCCGAAATTGCGTCGAACTTCTTCGAGAATTTGTTCCGCTCTTCCGATTATTACGATCTGTCTAGCGTGGGTCGTTACAAGCTCAACTCCCGTCTGAATCAGGACGTGGATCTGTCCACTCGCACTTTGACCAACGAGGATATTCTCCTCGCAGTCAAAGAACTGATGCGACTCAGAGACACCCACGGTCCGGCTGACGATATCGATCACTTGGGTAACCGTCGTGTCCGCCCTGTGGGCGAACTGGTGGAAAACCAGTACCGCATCGGCCTCGTTCGCATGGAGCGCGCCATCAAGGAGCGTATGTCCCTGCAGGAAGTAGCCACTTTGATGCCGCATGATCTGATCAACCCCAAACCGGTTGCTGCAGTGCTGAAAGAGTTCTTCGGAACTTCACAGCTCAGCCAGTTCATGGATCAGACCAACCCGCTTTCCGAAGTCACTCACAAGCGTCGCCTGTCCGCACTTGGACCCGGTGGCCTGACTCGTGAGCGCGCTGGTTTTGAAGTTCGCGATGTGCATACCTCTCATTATGGTCGTATTTGTCCTATTGAAACGCCTGAAGGACCGAATATTGGTCTGATCGTTTCCTTGACTACATACGCCAAGGTCAACGACTACGGTTTCATTGAGACTCCGTATCGTAAGGTCGTGGACAAGCAGACTACCGATGACATCTCATATATGGACGCTTCCAAGGAAGCCAAGGAAGTGGTGGCACAGGCTAACGCTCCTTTGGATGACAAGGGTGTGTTCGTCAATTCGCGCGTTAACGCACGTCTTGCGGGTGATGTTCAGCTGACTGCAGCCGAAGAAGTCACCTGCATGGACATCAGCCCGAGCCAGACGGTTTCCATCTCGGCTGCGCTGATTCCCTTCCTGGAGCACGATGACGCCAACCGCGCGCTCATGGGTTCCAACATGATGCGTCAGGCTGTGCCTTTGCTTCAGGCCGAGGAACCTCTGGTCGGTACTGACATGGAAGGTCCGGTCGCTCGCGATTCTGGTGCCTGTGTCCTGGCCGAGGAAGACGGCGTTATCCACTTTGTGGATGCTGAGCGTATTATTATCAATTATGATAATGGGCTTTCTCCGAATACCGGCGGTTCCAAGCATTACGAATTGCAGAAATGGCACAAGTCCAACCAGAACTCCTGCTTCGGCCAGACTCCCCGCGTACAGGTGGGGCAGCGCGTCAAGAAGGGTGCTGTTCTGGCAGACGGTCCCGGTATTGATCATGGTGAACTCGCTCTTGGTAAGAACCTGCTTGTCGCGTTCATGCCCTGGTGCGGTTTCAACTACGAGGACTCCATTCTCATCTCCGAGCGTATGGTCAAGGAAGACGTGTTCACCTCGATTCATATTGAGGAATTCGAACTGGTCGCTCGTGACACCAAGCTTGGACCCGAAGAAGTGACCCGCGACATCTCCAACGTATCCGAAGAAATGCTTCGGAACCTGGATGAATGCGGTATCATTCGTATTGGTGCCCGCATCAAGCCGGATGACATTATGGTCGGTAAGATCACGCCCAAGGGCGAGACGCAGCTGACCCCGGAAGAAAAGCTCCTCCGTGCTATCTTTGGTGACAAGGCGCGCGATGTGAAAAACACCTCTTTGAAGGTGCCGCCGGGAATCTCCGGTACCATCGTTGACGTCAAGGTCTTCAACCGTCGTTCCGGCGACAAGGACGACCGCACCAAGGCGATCGAAGATGCGGACCTCGCAGCCTTCGATGTCAAGGAAATGAAGCATATCGCTTCGTTGACCGCTTCGACCCGCGACAAAGTCTGGGTAGCCTGTGAAGGCGGAAAGCTCAAGAAAGAGCTGATTGGACCCAAGAAGACCAAGCTCGGCGCAGTCGGCGAGGTCATTGAGCGCGAAGCACTGGATGCACTTCCCATTAAAAAAATGATCGGTATCTTCGATAAGGATATCAATGATCAAATCAGGCTGATCGCTGCCGATTACGAGCAGCAGGTCGCTTTTATTAAGAATATATATGACGTCAAGCGCGAGAAAGTCACCGAAGGTGACGATCTGCCTCCGGGCGTCATCAAGATGGTCAAGGTCTATGTCGCCGTTAAGCGTAAATTGAGCGTGGGCGATAAGATGGCTGGCCGTCATGGTAACAAGGGTGTCGTGTCCTGCATTCTTCCTGAGGAAGATATGCCGTTCTTCGACGACGGTACCCCCATGGATATCGTTTTGAACCCGCTGGGCGTTCCCTCCCGTATGAATATCGGGCAGATCATGGAAACCCACTTGGGCATGGCCGGTCGCAAACTCGGCCAGCAGGTAACTCAGATGATGGAGGAGAGCGGTAACGCACTCAAGGACATCCGCGAGGACGTCAAATCCATTCTGGATACGCCTGACATGAATGAACTCATCGACACCATGAGTGATGAAGAGTTCGTGACTGCGCTCAAGCAGTTGAAAAACGGTATCGTTGCCAAGACACCTGTGTTTGACGGCGCCAATGAAGACGGCATCTGGGGTTGGCTTGAGAAAGCCGGACTTGCCTCTGACGGTAAGTTCATCCTGTTTGATGGTCGTACTGGTGAACCGTTCCACAGTCGTGTCACCGTTGGCATCATGTACATCCTGAAACTGCATCACCTGGTTGACGAGAAGATTCACGCCCGGTCCACCGGCCCGTACTCCCTCGTTACGCAGCAGCCCCTGGGCGGTAAAGCCCAATTTGGTGGCCAGCGTCTGGGTGAGATGGAAGTCTGGGCCCTTGAGGCTTACGGCGCTGCCTATCTTCTGCAGGAGTTCCTCACCGTCAAGTCTGATGATGTGCAGGGCCGCGTGAAGATGTACGAAAAGATAGTCAAGGGCGACAACTTCCTGGAAGCCGGCTTGCCGGAATCCTTCAACGTCCTGGTCAAGGAACTTATGTCGCTGGGTCTGGATGTGACTTTGCACTACGAAGACCGTAAGCGTCCTGCGTCGGGTCCCGCTGCTCCTGCAGCGATGAAGCCGCTCGTGGACTAAGGCCGGACTGTTACAAGGTAATTGGCCCGGTCGGTCGAAAGGCCGACCGGGCATGAAATAACATTTTACGATAGGGGATATCCATGACGTTGGACGATCTGTTCACATTGCGTGGAGCGCCGAATGCTGCTGCCCAAGGGCGTAACCTGAAGGCTATCCAGATATCCATTGCTGCGCCTGAGACCATTCGCGAATGGTCTTTCGGCGAGGTTAAAAAACCGGAAACCATCAACTACCGTACCTTCAAGCCGGAGCGGGATGGCCTTTTCTGTGCCAAAATCTTCGGCCCTGTGAAGGACTACGAGTGCAACTGCGGCAAGTACAAGCGCATGAAGCACCGCGGCATCGTCTGCGAAAAGTGCGGCGTTGAGGTCATTGCCTCCAAGGTTCGCCGTGAGCGCATGGGCCACATCGAACTTGCTGCGCCTGTTGCACATATATGGTTTCTGAAGACTCTGCCTTCCAAAATCGGTACCTTGCTCGACATCACCATGGCCGATCTGGAAAAGGTACTGTACTTCGATTCCTTCATCGTTCTTGATCCGGGCGAAACCCCGCTCAAGACGCATCAGGTCGTGTCTGAAGATCAGTACTTCCAGGTTATCGATCACTTCGGTGAAGATGCACTGACCGTTGGCATGGGTGCAGAGACTGTCCGCACCATGTTGCAGGCACTTGATCTGCCGACCCTGCGCGCCGAATTGCGTGAAGAGTCCCAGACCACCCGGTCTCAGACCAAGAAAAAGAAAATCACCAAGCGACTGAAGATCGTCGAGGCCTTCCTCGAATCCGGCAATAAGCCGGAGTGGATGATCATGGAAGTAATTCCTATCATTCCGCCTGAACTTCGTCCGTTGGTTCCGTTGGATGGTGGCCGTTTCGCTACCTCCGACCTCAATGATCTGTATCGTCGCGTCATCAACCGTAACAACCGTCTGAAAAGGCTGTTGGAACTGGGCGCACCCGAGATCATCATCCGCAACGAAAAACGCATGTTGCAGGAAGCCGTTGACGCATTGTTCGACAACGGTCGCCGCGGCCGTGCCATCACCGGCACTAACGGTCGTCCGCTGAAATCCCTGTCCGACATGATTAAGGGTAAGCAAGGCCGCTTCCGTCAGAACCTTCTGGGTAAGCGTGTTGACTACTCTGGTCGTTCCGTTATCGTTGTTGGTCCAAAACTCAAGTTGCACCAGTGCGGCTTGCCCAAAAAGATGGCTCTCGAGCTCTTCAAGCCGTTCATTTATTCCGAGCTTGAAAAGCGCGAGTTGGCTACTACTATTAAATCTGCAAAGAAAATGGTCGAGCGCGAAGACCTCGTCGTCTGGGATATCCTGGAAGACGTGGTTCGCGAGTACCCGATCATGCTCAACCGCGCACCGACCCTGCATAGACTGGGTATCCAGGCTTTCGAGCCGCTGCTCGTCGAGGGTAAGGCCATTCAGCTGCATCCGCTCGTCTGTTCCGCTTACAACGCGGACTTCGATGGTGACCAGATGGCTGTCCACGTTCCGCTTTCAGTGGAAGCACAGATCGAGTGCCGCGTTTTGATGATGAGCACCAACAACATCTTGAGTCCGTCAAACGGAACGCCTATCATCAACCCGTCCCAGGATATCGTCCTTGGATTGTACTATCTGACAACGCCGCGTTCCTTTGAAAAGGGCGAAGGAATGACCTTCTCCAATTCGGCAGAAGTTATTTCCGCTTACGACTTTGGTGTTGTAGGCATTCATGCCCGCATCAAGGTGCGCATTGACGGCGAGATCGTTGAAACGACCACTGGTCGTATCATCGTTGCCGAACTGTTGCCCAAGAAGGTTCCCTTCGATCTGGTCAACTGCGTTCTGAACAAAAAGAATATTGCTGCGCTGGTCACAGGCGCCTACCGTTTGGCAGGCACCAAGGCCACGGTCATTCTGTGCGACAGGATCAAGGATCTGGGTTACGAATTCGCAACCCGGGCAGGTGTGACCATTGGCGTCAAGGATCTCAAGATTCCCGATGCCAAGGCGAGCATGCTCGCTACCGCCAACTCCGAAGTTGACGAGATCGAGAACCAGTTCCAGGACGGTATTATTACCCGTACAGAGAAATACAACAAGATTGTTGACGTTTGGACCAAGGTCACAAATGACGTCTCCAACGAGATGATGCAGGAGATGTCCACTGATGTCCTGACCGATCCCAAGACCGGCAAGACTGAAGTCAACTCCAGCTTCAACCCCATCTATATGATGGCCACCTCGGGTGCTCGTGGTAACCAGGACCAGATGCGTCAGTTGGCTGGTATGCGTGGTCTGATGGCAAAGCCTTCCGGTGAAATCATCGAGACTCCCATCACCGCATCCTTCCGCGAAGGTCTGTCGGTTCTCCAGTACTTTATCTCCACTCACGGTGCACGAAAGGGCTTGGCTGATACCGCGCTCAAGACTGCAAACTCCGGTTACCTGACCCGCCGCCTCGTGGACGTTGTCCAGGATGTGACTGTATCAGAGATCGACTGCGGTACCGTGGATGGTCTTGAAATCGGTCACTTTATGAAGGGTGGTGAAATCAAGCAGCGTTTGGCTGAACGTGTCCAGGGTCGTGTGACCATGTTTGACACATTTGACGAAGATACCGGTGAGTTGATCATTCCAGCCGACACCATTATTGATGAAGCTTATGCCAAGAAGCTCGATAAGTCTGGCGTGAATTCCATCACCATTCGTTCCGGTCTGACCTGTAAGTCTAAGCAGGGTATATGCGCCATGTGCTACGGTCGTGACCTGGCACGAGGCCATTTGGTCAACGTCGGTGAGACGGTCGGTATTATCGCTGCCCAGTCCATCGGTGAGCCTGGTACCCAGCTGACCATGCGTACCTTCCACATCGGTGGTACCGCATCCAAGGAAATTGAATCTTCGAACATCGAATCCCAGCACAATGGTCGCGTTGTTACTTCTCGTATGCGCACCGTCGTCAACTCCGAAGGGCACAAGATGGTGCTTGGTAAGAGTTGTCAGGTGGGTGTCATTGACGAGCAGGGCCGTGAGCGTGAAAAGTACACGCTGCCGTCTGGTTCTCGTCTGTTGGTGGAAGAAGGACAGGATGTTAAAAAGGGCATGCCTTTGGCCGAGTGGGATCCGTACATGGAGCCGTTCATTGTTGACGTCTCCGGTTCCATCAAGTTCAAGGATATCATCGAAGGCAAGACCGTGCAGGAAGACCGTACTTCCAAGGCTTCCTTTACCATCATGGAATACCGTACCACTAACTTCCGTCCTTCGGTCGGTCTGTTGGGTGAAGACGGAACTCACGTCAAGCGTCCCGGCACCGAAATCGATGCCAATTTCGCCATGCCTGTGGGTGCCATTCTGATGGTCAAAGACGGCGACATGGTCCAGGCCGGTGACGTTATCGCACGTAAACCTCGTGAGTCTTCCAAGACCAAGGATATCGTCGGTGGTCTTCCCCGCGTCGCAGAGCTGTTCGAGGTACGCAAGCCCAAGGATATGGGTGTTGTCTCCTCCATTGACGGCATTGTCACCTTCGGTGCTGAAACCAAGGGTAAGCGCAAAGTTGTTGTCACACCGGAAACCGGTGACGTTCAGGAATTCCTTATTCCTAAGGGTAAGCATATCACGGTTCAGGAAGCTGACTTTGTGGAAGCAGGTGACCTGCTGACTGAAGGCAACCCGGAACTGCATGATATCTTGCGCATCAAGGGTGAAAAGTTCCTGGCTGGTTACCTTGTTGAAGAAATCCAGGATGTGTATCGCTTCCAGGGCGTTAACATCAACGATAAACATATTGAAATCATCGTGCGACAGATGCTCAAAAAGGTGTCTATCCTCGAACCCGGTTCTACCTCTTTCCTCATTGGAGAGCAGGTGGACAAGCTTCGGTTCATGGAAGAGAATGCCAAAGTCACAGCCGAAGGCGGCACTCCCGCTGTGGCCCAAACTTTGGTTCTGGGTATTACCCAGGCTTCTTTGTCCACGGATTCCTTCATCTCCGCAGCTTCCTTCCAGGAAACGACCAAGGTTTTGACCGAGGCCTCCCTGAAAGGCAAATGCGATCACCTGCGCGGCTTGAAAGAAAACGTCATTGTTGGTCGTCTGGTGCCTGCCGGTACCGGCTTCCGCAAGTACACCGAATCCGGCATTGCGGTGCCTGAACAGACGGAGCGTCCGGACAAGTTCCTTGAGGAACTTGAAGAGAGCCCGTTGTTGGTCGACGTCCCTCAGGCCTAGGGAAGGAAAGAAAATAACACGGTATCAACTGTGTCTAATTGATTGACAACATTGGAGAGGTTCGGCCTCTCCAATGTTTTTTGGTAAGATTACCGAAAAGTATTCGAGAAGTTCGGGGCGATTCACTTGACAAGCCCGGAGTTTTTGGATTACTTGCGGTCCTCTTTGCGCAAATTATGCGCGTGGGTAATCTATTAACTATTGATTGGAGGATGAATGCCCACCATTAACCAACTCATCCGTAGCGGCCGCAAAGCGCAGCCCAAACGGAAGAAGACCCCGGCTCTGATGGAATGCCCTCAGCGCCGTGGTGTTTGCACCAGGGTGTACACTACGACCCCTAAGAAGCCGAACTCCGCGCTTCGTAAGGTTGCTCGTGTTCGCCTGACCAACGGCATGGAAGTCACTGCCTATATCGGCGGTGAAGGCCATAACCTGCAGGAACACTCCGTTGTTCTGATTCGTGGCGGTCGTGTAAAAGACTTGCCCGGTGTTCGTTACCACGTAGTCCGCGGTACTCTCGATACCTCTGGTGTTGATGATCGTCGTCGTGGTCGTTCCAAGTACGGCACCAAGCGTCCTAAATAGGTTAGCCTTTTTCGAAATGCCCGGGGTGGGATGACAAAGTAGGGCGGAGGCTGCCCCAAATAATGTCCCCCCGGCGGAACTTCAAGGAGAAAAAAATGCCTCGTAAAGGTCCTGTCCAAAAGAGACAGATCCTGCCGGATCCTGTATACGGCAGCAAGCTCATCACTCGTTTCATCAACCGGCTGATGCTGGATGGTAAGAAGAGTACTGCAGAAAGAATTTTCTACCAGGCTATTGAAACCCTGGCTAACAAGACTAACGAAGAGCCTTTGAGGGCCTTTGAGAAGTGCCTGGACAACATTCGTCCGGCTCTGGAAGTCAAATCCCGTCGCGTTGGTGGCGCCACCTATCAGGTGCCTCTGGAAGTTCGCCCGGACCGTCAGACCGCTCTCGCCATTCGTTGGTTGATCGGTTACGCACGCGGTCGCGGAGAGAAGGGCATGGTTGCCCGTCTGTCCGGTGAACTGCTGGACTCCTTTAATAACCGTGGCGGCGCTGTCAAGAAGCGCGAAGATACCCACAAGATGGCCGAAGCTAACAAGGCTTTTGCTCACTACCGCTGGTAGTCACGGAGTATTACAGTGGCGAGAAAAGTACCCAGAGACAAACAGCGCAATATTGGTATCATGGCCCACATTGATGCGGGCAAGACTACCACTACAGAGCGCATTCTGTTTTACACCGGCGTTTCCCACAAGATCGGTGAAGTTCACGACGGCGAAGCTACCATGGACTGGATGGTTCAGGAGCAGGAACGTGGTATTACCATTACTTCTGCTGCAACCACCTGCATGTGGCGTGACCACCGTGTCAATATTATTGATACCCCGGGTCACGTTGACTTCACTATGGAAGTCGAGCGCGCTTTGCGCGTTCTGGACGGCGCTATAGCCGTCTTTGACTCCGTGGCCGGCGTTGAGCCTCAGTCTGAGACTGTCTGGCGTCAGGCGGACCGCTACCGCGTTCCCCGTATGGCGTTTGTCAACAAGATGGACCGCACTGGTGCGGATTTCTTCCGTTGTGTTGATATGATGAAGACCCGTCTCGGAGCCAAGGCCGTACCCGTTCAGCTGCCCATCGGTGCAGAGGACGAGTTTGAAGGCGTTGTCGATCTCATTGAGGGCAAGGCTTACATTTATGATCATAAAGATCATGGTGCCAGCTTCTCTACCGTTGAAGTGCCTGAAGAACTTCAGGACCAATACGAATTGATGCGCTCCGAGATGATCGAAGCCATTGCTGAGGAAGACGAAGCCCTTCTTGATAGGTACATGTCTGAAGAGGAACTGACCGCAGACGAACTGCGCGAGGGCGTGCGCAAGGCTACCAATAGCCTGACCATTTGCCCCGTGCTGTGCGGTACTGCATTCCGCAACAAGGGTGTCCAGCCTCTGCTCGACGCTGTTGTTGATTACATGCCGTCCCCTCTCGACATCGAAATCATGAAGGGTCTTGATCCTCATACCGAAGAAGAAATCGAGTGCCCCTGCGACGACGACAAGCCGCTCGCAGCACTTGCCTTCAAACTCATGACCGATCCTTTTGTCGGTCATCTGACCTTCCTGCGTATCTACTCCGGTAAGATTGTCAGCGGTGACACTGTCATGAACGCTGCCACCGGCAAGAAAGAGCGCATTGGTCGCCTTTTGAAAATGCACGCCAACAAGCGTGAAGAAATAAAAGAGGCATACGCTGGCGACATCGTCGCTGCTGTCGGCCTCAAATACGTAGCCACTGGCGATACCATGTCCGATCTCAAGCACGCTGTCGTTCTTGAATCTCTGGATATCCCTGATTCGGTTATCGAAGTGGCTATCGAACCCAAGACCAAGGCAGACCGTGACACGTTGTCCGCTGCTCTTGTCAAGCTTGCCAAGGAAGATCCGTCTTTCCGCGTCAAGGGTGACGAAGAGACCGGGCAGACCCTGATCGCCGGAATGGGCGAGTTGCATCTCGAAATCATTGTTGACCGTCTCCTCAGGGAGTTCAACGTGAATGCAAATGTGGGCGCGCCCCGCGTTGCGTACAGAGAGACCATCTCCGCACCGAAAAAGGTTGATGTCAAACACGCCAAACAGTCTGGTGGTCGTGGTCAGTATGGCCACGTTGTCCTTGAAGTTGAACCCAATCCTGAGAAAGGGTACGAATTTGAGGATATTATCAAGGGCGGCGTTATTCCCAAGGAATATATCCCCGCTATTGATAAGGGCATTCAGGATGCCATGAAGAACGGTATCGTCGCCGGTTTCCCGGTTGTCGATGTGAAGGTCAAGCTTGTTTACGGCTCCTACCATGAAGTCGATTCCAGCGAACAGGCCTTCTACATTGCCGGTTCTTTGGCAATCAAGGAAGCTTGCAGAGGCGCCAAGCCGGTCCTGCTCGAGCCGATTATGTCGGTGGAAGTTGTGACCCCCGAGGATTACCTCGGTGATGTCATGGGCGACTTGAACGGCCGTCGTGGACGCGTGGGTGAAATGGAAGCCCGCACCGGTGTCCAGGTTGTTCGGTCTTTCGTCCCGCTGTCCGAAATGTTCGGATATGCCACGGATCTTCGTTCGAAGACCCAGGGCCGCGCGACGTTCACCATGCAGTTCGATCACTACGAAAAGTTGCCGAACAGCTTGGCCGAAGAATTGATGAACGGAAAAGATTAACGTAGAGCCGAGGATTTTCCCTTTGCTTGACAGTGTAGCGGGTCGGGTGTACTTAACCCGACCGCTGCAATAAATCATGCCATTATCAATTTTGGCATGAGCAAAGATAAATCCTTTGAGGAGAAAGCACTATGGCTGCTTCGATGGCGAGCGATCGCATCAGAATTAAATTGAGATCATACGATTACCGTATTCTGGATAAAGCAGTGACAGA
>Ga0070728_10002800_pt1 | contig 20600 bp, 17 predicted proteins | sample tdDd471_FD_66723 | JGI IMG/M metagenome (GOLD analysis project Ga0070728, IMG submission 66723) | Marine sediment microbial communities from the Atlantic coast under amendment with organic carbon and nitrate - tdDd47.1 | ecosystem: Environmental > Aquatic > Marine > Coastal > Sediment | place... | reverse complement strand
CCATGAAAGGAGAACGAAAATGGTTCACAATGCGAGCAGTCAAAGGTCAAAAAGTTGTTTTTTACTTATTTCAGAAATCAAGATTTTTTTGCCGCCACCGTTAGCATGTAATTATTGTGGCATATTCCTGCCCCTCCCACAGGTCTAGCCATGACTTGTCAAGGCAAGGGAAATAATAACAATAATAAGCTTGAGATATATGGTGGTAATGAAACGTTTCACCCCGTAACGGGGAATCCTGTTTCGCGAAGCAATTTTAAGTTAGTGATTGGCGCCGATCGAGGTGCAGGGCTGCTAAAGATTATAGTTATTATAATCTTTATGTTGTTCCTGCTGGTGTCTGGGGCGTTTGTGAGTTGTCGTGATGATGGTTGGCATCCCAAGGAATATGATAATGCCCCCCATAGCCTCAGTGAATGGGGGATAAAAAGAGATGTAATGGAAAAGGGCCATAAAAGGCTAGATGATTCTTCTGATATTCCAAGGAAAGCTATGTTTTTACTGCATAGCATCTATGAAGATGCAATAATTCGATGGGATAAAATGGGTTCGGTCCCTGGAAAATTAAATGGACCTACACAAAATCCAGGTAACACTTGGATTCTGTGTTTTAAAATGATTATTACCTTAGTCTTAAAATGGTGATTATGAACTACTAGGGATTAGTGCAGCATTTCTTGGCGAGAGAAATGATGCCAAATATGTATATTGTATATTGCAAACAAGGGAGCATCAATGATGCTCCCTTTTTTAATGTCTAACCCCCCTCCTTGACACCCTTACCCTGCTGTCGCATACTTATGTGATTGAAACGTAGTGCTGTGGTTTGCGTCGGTGAAAGGAAATTACCATGGATACCGCCCTGCTTTCGGATTGTATTGCGGCGGCCCGGGGGGATATCCCCTGCGACCTCTGCCTGGTCAACGCCCGGGTCATGAACCTCTTTACCGGGGACATTACCAGCAGTTCCATTGGGATAAAAAGCGGTCACATTGTGGGGCTGGATTCCTACGAAGCGGCGCAGACCATTGACCTTGAAGGCCGCTATGTGATCCCGGGGCTTATCGACAGCCATGTGCATCCTGAAAGCGGCATGCTGGAACCGGCGCAGTGGGCCCGGGAAATCGTGCCCCTGGGCACCACCACCGTGGTGGCGGACCCCCACGAAATCGCCAACGTGCTGGGCATGCAGGGCGTGGAATTTATCCTTGAACGCAGCGAAAACCTGCCCTTGCATGTGGCGGTGATGACGCCCTCCTGCGTGCCCGCCACCCACATGGAAACCTCCGGGGCCTGCCTGAGCGCCGAGGACATCGACGGCTTGCTGCAGCATCCCCGGGTTGTGGGCGTGGCGGAAATGATGAACTTTCCCGGCGTGTTGTTCCGCGACCCCGGCGTGCTTGCCAAGCTGGCGGCGGGACAACAGCAGAAGGTTCCCATCGACGGACACGCCCCCGGGGTGTCGGGCCGGGATTTGAACGCCTATCTCTGCGCGGGTATCACCACGGACCACGAATGTTTTACCGCCGACGAGGCCCGGGAAAAGCTGGCCGCCGGCATGATGATAAGCATCCGGGAAGGCAGCGCCGCCCGGAACCTCGATACCCTGCTGGAGGTGGTGACCCCGGATACTGCGGACCGCTGCATGTTCTGCACCGACGACCGGCACCCCCTGGACCTCAAACACCGGGGGCATATCAACAGCATTTTGCGGCAGGCGGTGGCGGCGGGGCTGGAACCCCTGCTGGCGGTGCGCATGGCCACCCTGACCCCGGCGCGGCACTATGGCCTGACCCGGCGTGGAGCCGTGGCTCCCGGCTATGTGGCGGACATGGTGGTGCTGGATAACCTTAAGGATTTCAATCCGGTGATGGTCTTTGCCAAGGGAGAAAAAGTCGCGCAGGACGGCAAACCCCTCTTTGATGCGCCGCCCCGGGATACTCCCTGGCCCAACGTGATGCGGCTGCCGGAGGTCATGAACCCGGGGCACTTTGCCATGGCCTTTGACCGTACCGAAGGCCCGGTGATCGGGGTAATTGACGGCCAGATTGTCACGGAGCGGCTTAGCCTGCCGGTGGAAACCATCGACGGTCTGGTGCGGCCGGACACCAAACGGGATGTATTGAAACTGGCGGTGATTGAGCGCTACAGCGGCGAGGCCAACATGGGCCTTGCTCTGGTGCAGGGCTTTGGCCTTGGGCGCGGAGCCATCGCCACCAGCGTGGCCCATGACAGCCACAATATAATAGTGGTCGGCGCTGACGACGAATCCATGGCCCGGGCGGTTAACAAGCTGCGGGACATGGGCGGCGGTCTTGCGGTGGCCGACGGCTCGGTGCTGGGTTTGCCTCTGGATGTGGCGGGGCTCATGAGCTCGCTTGACGGCGACACGGTGCGGGCTACCATGGTGGAGCTTGTGGACATGGCCCGGCACATGGGCTGCCTGCTGTCGGAACCCTTTATGCAGCTTGCCTTTTTGGCCCTGCCGGTGATTCCCAGCCTGAAACTTACGGACAAAGGTCTTGTGGATGTGGACAGCTTCGCCCTGGTGGAAAACGCCTACCGCCGGGCCTGAGTCATAAGGATGTTTTTATGAATCGACCCCGTCAGGGTACATCACCCCGCTGGTCTGCCCGGGCAACCGCCAGCGAAGAGCGGCCGCTGACCCCCAAGCGGGCCCTGTGGTACGACATCATTTTTGAGGCGGACACCCCGGCGGGCAAGGCCTTTGACGTCAGTCTGCTGCTGTTGATTATCCTTTCCGTGGTGGCGGTGATGCTGGAAAGCGTGGAAGGCATCCGCGCCGAAGCCGGTGGTTTGCTGCTGGGCGTTGAATGGGCCTTTACGGTTATCTTTACCTTTGAATACATCGCCCGGCTTGTCTGCGTGCGGCATCCCTCCCGCTATGCCCTGAGCTTTTTCGGCATCGTGGATTTTCTGGCGATTTTGCCCACCTACCTGAGTCTCTTTTTTGCGGGCACCCACGCCCTGCTGATTATCCGGGTGCTGCGGCTTTTGCGGACCTTCAGGGTGTTCAAGCTCACCCGCTTTATGGGCCAGGCAACCATGCTGGCGGTGGCGCTGAAATCCAGCCGGGAAAAAATCATCGTGTTTTTGGGAGCGGTGTTGAGTATCACCCTGATCATGGGCTCCCTGATGTATCTGGTGGAGGGCCCGGAAAACGGGTTCAGCAGTATTCCCCAGGGCGTCTACTGGGCCATTGTCACCATGACCACCGTGGGCTACGGCGACATTGCGCCCCAGACCATTTTGGGGCAGGTGATTGCGTCATTTATGATGATCCTTGGCTACGGCATTATAGCGGTGCCCACGGGCATTGTTACCGTGGAGCTGGCGGAAGCCGCCCGGGGCAGTCGTGAAGTGGTAACCTGCGGCAGTTGCGGCACCAAAGGTCACAATGCCGACGCCGCCTTTTGCCGCCGCTGCGGTGCGCCGCTGGGAGATGTCATTCCGTCGGACAATCCCTAACTCGCTGTATTTGTTGCATTACTGACTTTTCTTTATCACCCGCCACACCGAGTTTACAAAGTAGCCCCGGCTGTCCACCAGGTGTTCCAGCACCTTAAAGCCGTTGCGTTTTGCCATGCCGTTGACGTCGCTTATATGGTATTTATGGCTGTACTCGGTACGGATGCCCTCCCAGGCCGCCAGACTGAATTCCCGCTCCAGATCCGCCACAAAAACCTTCTGGTCAATGGCGGACAGCAGCCAGCTTTCCATGGCCCCGGTTTCGGGGTTAAAGTGTCCCCGGTGCATAAAGGTGTCCCGATCAAAGTTTGCCCCAAGACTGCTGTTGATGCGATCCAGCAGGTTGAGGTTGAACTCCCGGGTGTATCCCCGGCTGTCGTTGTAGGCCCGCTCCATGGTGCCGATATCTTTTTTCAGGTCCATGCCCACCACCAGCAGATCGCCGTCGTTGAGACTGAACCACAGCCGCTGTAAAAATGAATCCGCCTGTGCAGGGGTAAAGTTGCCGATATTGCTGCCCATAAACAGCACCATGTTGAGCTGGGGATTATGGATGTTCAGCCATTCCAGACCCTCGAAGTATTCCGCCACCAGCCCCCGCACCCGCAGGCTGGTGTCGCTGAAATCTTTGGTGAGGCGGCTTTCCAGCGAGCGCATGGCCCGGGCGGAAATATCCACGGGCACATAGGTGAAGTTGAGCTGGTCGGAGAGGAATTGTTTTAACAATATGGCGGTCTTGTGGCCGTCGCCGCTGCCCAGTTCCACCAGATTGAAGGGCATGCCACCGGCATAGGACACAAAGGCCGGGGAATTGCGCTCAAGGATTTCCCGCTCCGCAGCGGTAAGATAATATTCCTCAAGACCGGTGATGGCCGCAAAGAGTTCGCTGCCCCGGTCATCGTAAAAATACTCGCTGCCAAGATGCTTTGGCCGGGCGCTGAGGCCCTCCAGCACCATGCGGGCAAAGGCTTCGCGGCTCCGCCAGTCCACATCCACATCCTCGTACCCCACCAGCCGTGAAACAATGTCCATGGTCAGTCCTCCAGATTATATATACCGCACCAGTCGTATGCCCGAGGCCTGGAACCGGGTGTCCGCAGGCCAGAAATTCCGGTAGGTTATGCGCAGATGATCCCGGGGTGTGGCAAAACTGCCGCCCCGCAGCACCCGCTGGTTATCCATAAATTTGCCGCTGTATTCCACCAGAGCGCCGCTGTAGGGCTTGTAGCCCGGGTAGGGCTCGTAATGGCTGGAGGTCCATTCCCACAGATCCCCGGTCATTTGCAGCAGGCCCTCGCCCTGGGCGATCCGGGGATGAAACGCGCCGTTTTCCAGCAGATTGCCGGTGTCGCTGCGTATGTTGTAGTGCCGTGCGGCGTACTCCCATTCCGCTTCCCGGGGCAGCCGCGATCCCCGGAAGATGTTAAAGGTCTCGCCCTTCCAGCGGGCAAAGGCATCGGCCTCGTAAAAAGACACATGGCAGACCGGTTCCGCAAGGTTGATGGGCAGCATACCCCCCAGGGTCCACTGCCGCAGATGCCCGCCGTTGGAGTTCCAATATAATGGTGTCAACCACTGCTCTTTTTGCCGCATGTCCCAGCCGTTGTTGAGCCACAGCAGGCTGTTGTCGTAGCCGCCGTCCTTGATAAATTCCAGGTACTCGCCGTTGGTCACCAGACGGTTTTGAATCTCGTAGTCTTCCAGCAGCACCTCGTGGCCCGCCATTTCGTTGTCCCAGCAAAAGCTTTCATCCACATGCCCGATGGTGGCCTGTACTCCCGGCACCGCCAGCCAGGTGGTGGGGATACCCTCGCTTTGCCGGGGCTGCTGGATCATGGCCTTGTACGGACGCTGGTAGGGGGGATGGTTTGCTGCCAGTATATGCTTGATTTCCGTGATAAAAAGCTCCTGATGCTGCTGCTCGTGGTGGCAGCCGATTTCTATGTAGGGAGACATTTTACGGAACAGCCCTTCGTCCACCGTGGAGATAAGATCCAGCATCCGGGTGTCCACATCCCGGCGGTAGGCGAAGATATCCTCGTTGGTGGGGCAACTGATGCTGCCCCGTTTATCCCGGGGCAGGCGGGTTCCCAGGCTGTGATAATAGCTGTTCAGCAGAAAATCCAGCCCTTCATCCCGGGGGCTGTAGTCGCCCCAGTGTTTAAGCACCAGCCGGGCAAAAAACCATGAGGTATGGCCCAGCATCCACCAGGGCGGGCTGACATCCTCCATGGTCTGAATACGGTAATCCTCGGGCTGCAAAGGCTTTACCAGGTCCATGGTTGCTTCCCGCACCTGCATATACAATGACATAATGTCGGCTTTACTCAGCATACTTCAACTCCACCTTTAAACTATCTACTTCGTTCCCTCATTCGGGGCAGTGCCCGTTCATATTAGATTATAGTATAAACCTGTTACGGGCTTCGTCAAATGGCCGGCAGAAAACGGTTGACGAATCCATGAAAATCCTTACATTTTTGTCATATATACATAAACCGCCTGCTCCTCAGGACAACCGTTGCCGGGAAGGATCGCATATACCCGGCGGTATAGACAACAGGGAAGGAGTGACCGATGAAAGCCGCTGTATATCATGCCTATGGTTCGCCGGATATGCTTTCGGTGCAGGATGTGGAAACCCCCACGCCTAAAGACAACGAGGTGCTGGTAAACATCCGCGCCGCGGTGGTGGAACCCACGGACATTGCCATGCGATTGGGCAAGCCCTTTATTGCGCGGTTTTTCAGTGGTCTGACCAGGCCGAAAAATCCCATACTTGGTTTTGAACTGGCCGGGGATATCGAGGCGGTGGGCAAGGATGTTACACGCTTCAAGCCCGGGGACCGGGTCTTTGGAGCCACCTGCGACACCAGCGGTTCCCATGCTCAGTACATGTGCCTGCCCGAAGACGGAACACTGACAACCATTCCCGAAGGTATGGAATACGAGGAAGCCGTGTCCATTGTTGACGGGGCCATGACCGCCCTGCCGTTTTTAAAGGAAAAGGGTCACATTCAGCCGGGGCAGCAGGTATTGATCAACGGAGCCTCCGGCAGTGTGGGCGGCTATGGCGTGCAGCTGGCAAAACACTTTGGAGCAAACGTCACCGGGGTCTGCGGCCCCACCAATATTGAACTGGTGAAGTCACTGGGCGCCGACGAGGTCATTGACTACAGCAAAGAGGATTTTACCGCCAATGGCGAGCGCTGGGACATTGTTTTTGACGCTGTGGGCAAAAGTTCATTTTCCCGGTGCCGGTCGGTGCTGAAGCCCGGGGGGTATTACCTGACCACGGTGCCTTCCGTGGGAATTATGTTTTTCATGCCCTGGACCGCGATCGTTGGCAATAAAAAAGCCCTTATGGCCGCCACGGGCCTGCGCCCCACCGAGGTACGGCAAAAGGATCTGGCGGTCATCAAAGAGCTGATGGAACTGGGAAACATCCGCCCGGTCATCGACCGGCGCTACAGCCTGGAAGACATTGCCGAGGCTCATCGCTATGTGGAAGCTGGCCATAAAAAGGGCAGCGTTATCATTACCATGGAGCATGATGAGGCATAACCCGCCGTTTGGGAAAGGGACGCCATGAAAGCGATTGTGTATCACAGATACGGCTCCCCGGACATGCTGGGGATGGAAGAGGTGCCGCAGCCTGTCCCCGGGGATGACGAGCTGCTGATTAAGGTACATGCCGCCTCGGTGAACTCCTGGGACTGGGAACTGCTGCGGGGTACGCCCTATGCAAACCGTCTTATGTTCAAGGGCTATTTCAAGCCCCGTCTCACCATTTTGGGTGCCGATGTGGCGGGCGTGGTGGAATCCGTTGGCAAAAACGTCACCGGGTTTCAGCCCGGCGATGCGGTGATGGGGGATTTATGCGAAAGTGGCTGGGGCGGCTTTGCGGAATATGTCTGCGCTCATCAGGACGCGGTGATACGCAAGCCCGAAGGCATGTCCTTTGAAGACGCCGCCGCCATACCCCAGGCCGGGGCCATGGCCATGCAGGGACTGATGGAGCAGGGCGGGATACATCCGGGGCAACGGGTGCTGATCAACGGCGCCGGGGGCGGCGTGGGCACCTTTGCGGTACAGATTGCCGCGGCCATGGGCGCAGAAGTCACCGGGGTGGACCGGGGCGACAAGCTGGATATGCTGAGCGCCCTGGGGGTGGATCATGTGATTGACTACACCCGGGAAGATTTTACCAAAAACGGTCAGACCTATGATGTGATCGTTGACGTTACCCTGCGTCGTTCGGTCTTTGACTGCCGCCGGGCTTTGAACCCCGGGGGACGCTATGTTGTCATCGGCGGATCAATGGGCCGCATAATGCAGACTGCCCTTTTGGGGCCGTTTATGGCAAAAAAACATGGGGTTTCCATGGGCCTGTTGCTGGCAAGACCCAACCGGGAACTTGATGCCCTGCTGAAGCTCATCAAAGAAGGCAGCGTCCGCCCGGTGATAGATACGGGCTACCCTCTTGCGGGCGTGCCCGATGCGGTGCGCTATGTTGAGCAGGGCAACGCCCGGGGCAAAGTGGTGATTACGGTGTAGGGGCGGTCCGCGTGTCGGATTAGGATGGTATCCGGGCTGCAATTCTATCTGGTGCGAACGGTGATGGGAGTGTGTTTGCCCTGCATATTTCCGGACAGGGCGATCACAAGGATCGCCCCTACGATTTTTCTGTTAACGTAAATCCGGGGTAGGGGCGAATCTTGTATTCGCCCTTTATTAAGGACCATCCCAAAACTGAATATAATACATATAATGCCTTGTTTTGTCGCTTATTGGCGGACATTTGCGACCACAGCCGGGCATTAGGGGACAAAGCAGGACAAAAGGGGCAAAGAGCGGACAAAAGCGGACAGGGCAGGACAAATGCGGGTCATGGGCGGTCAAACGCACCATTCCGCTTGACCGTATTCCGCTCATTGCTACTATACATGGTACGGACGTTAGCGCGTCCGTTTTTTTGTGCCCGCAGTATTGAAATGCAGTAACGGGGACAGCGTCATGTGTAAAATGAATGTTAAAAATGACGCTTGCGTCGTTTTTGTGGTTGACAGAAAGCGTATATGTTACATACTGAAACCGGATAATACCGACGATGGCGTCACTATTTGCTGCAAAGGAGTACAGAGTGACAAAACATAAAAACGCCGATGAGCGCCGGGCGGAAATCCTCAATGCCGCTATTGAGGAAATCAATGCCAAGGGGTTGAACGGTTTGACCATGGAGGGCATTATCGCCCGGACCTCCTTAAGCAAGGGCGGGGTCTACCGCTTTTTTAACAACAAGAAAGAAATCATTCAGGCGGTGCTGTGGCATGCCACCGACCATGTGGCGTCCATCAATGTAGAGGAAGCCCTTGCCTGGAATCTGCCCCTGGTGGAAACCATGGTGCAAAAAACCTTCCGGCGCATGCTTTCTGAAGAAAACCGCACCATGCTGCGGGTGATGGTGTTGCTGACCCCGGAGATCATGAATGACCGTGATTTGCAGGCCATGATGCACCGGCAGTATGCCCAGCTGGAGCGGGATTACCGGCTGTTGTTGTACGGCATTATTCAGCGGGACAACCTTACGCTTCTTCCCGGAGCCGAAGAACGGGTGGACACCATGATCGGCATGGCCAACTCCCTGTTCCACGGCCTGTCGGTGCAGGCCATGCAGGGCGCCCGGGAAGAGCATCTTGAGGCGCAATTATTGTACTTTATCCGGCTTACCCTGCAGGATCTGATACGCAAAGAGGCAGGCGATGAAACAGTTTAAGACGATGGTTACAGTATTGATGATGGTGCTGCTGGCGGCGGTTGCCGCAGGCGGCTGCGAAGCATCCGGCGGTGCGGCGATTTCAAAAGCGGAAGTCCCGCCGGTGCGGGTTGAGGTCTACACCATGGGGACCGCCACCCACGATATCAACCGCAGTTACTCCGGCTATCTGAGCCCCTGGAACAGCCACGGGCTGGGCTTTATGGTGGCGGGCCGGGTGACAAAGCTGAAGGTAAGAGAGGGCGACCGGGTCAAAAAAGGCCAGCTCGTGGCCACCATCAGCGCCGAGGACTACGCCCTGGTCAAGCAGATGGCGGATATTCAGGCGGACACCATTGAACCCAACCTGCAGCGGGTCAACGCCCTGGTGGACAAACAGGTGCTGCCCAAAAGCCAGCTCGACGAACTGGATGGCCGCTACCGGGCCGCAGTGACCCAGCAGAAACAGGCCAAACGCCAGCTTGGCTACACCAAACTGTTCAGCCCGCTTTCCGGCACGGTGATGGAAACCCGGACCTCGGTGGGACAGGTGATCGGCGCGGGACAACCGGCGGTGGTGATTCTGGATTTGGACCGCATGAAATTCAAGATGGGCGTGCCCCAGCGGGACATCAATTATTTCAAAAAGGGCGACAGCATAGCCATTGATATTCCCGGGGTTGACGGCTCCCGGGAGGCCACGGTCTATGCCATCGATTATGTGGGCGACGCCGCCACCCGGACTTACAACGTCATGATGCAGGTGCCCAACGAAGACGGCGCGTTGCGGGCCGCCATGTACGGTAGCGTCACCCTGAAAGCCGAAAGCCACAGCGGGATGTTTATTCCCCTGTACGCCCTGCTGCATACCCCCATTGACCGCAAACCCTTTGTCATGGTGGCAAGCACCGACGGTTCCACAGCGCAGATGCGCATGGTTACCCCGGGCATTATGGTGGGCGACTGGATGAAAATAGAAGAGGGCCTTGCCGAAGGCGACCGCGTCATTGTCAAGGGACATGAATTTCTTACCAACGGCGACAGGATTCTGGTGCCATGAACATACCGCTGTTTTCAATAAAGCATCGCGCCATCATTTGGATGGTGCTGCTGATTTTTGTTATCGCCGGCGTGCTGAGCTACTTTTCCATCAGCAAGCGGGAAGACCCGGAAATCAAGATTTCCATCGCCCTGGTGGTGACCATCTGGCCCGGGGCCAGCGCCGAGCAGGTGGAAAATCTGGTCACCCGCAAGCTGGAGGACAAGTTCGAGGAAATCAGCGAAGTGGAGGAGCTGTCCAGCTTTACCCGCGAGCAGATTTCCATCATCATGGTAAACGTGAACTTTACCAGCGACACCGCCATGGCATGGCAACGGCTGCGTAACAAAATAGAGGAAGTCCGGCCCGACCTGCCGGAAAGCGTCATGGGCCCCGATGTTCATGACGACTTCGGCGATGTCACCGCCATGATCGTCAGCCTGTCTTCATCGGTGCATTCACCCCGGGAGCTGGAAGACCTCAGCGATGATCTGCGGGCAGAGCTGCGCAAGGTGGAAAGCGTTGGCAAAATCGTGACCATCGGCACCCGGGACGAGGCCATCTATATTGAAGGCCCCCTGGACAGCTTTAGCGCTTACAATTTTTCGCCCCTGGTGGCGGGTAAAATTCTGGATTACCAGAACCTCAACATGCCCGCAGGCTATGTGCGTACCGACCGCCGCAACTACCGCCTGAATCCCACCGGCACCTTTAAGGCCACCGAGCAGATCGAAAACACGGTGATTGATGTAAGTAAAACCACGGGGCACAAGCTGCGGGTCAAGGATGTCTTTACCGTACGTCGGGGCTACCGCGAGCCGCCCATGGATCTTATGTTTGTCAACGGCGTGCCCGGCATTGCCCTGGATCTGCGGATGAAGAAGGGCTACAACGTGGTGGCCATGGGTGCGGAGGTGCAGAAGGTTCTGGATGCATTCCGCAGCACCCTGCCCCAGGGCGTGGAGCTGCGCACGGTCCACGACCAGCCCCGGGAGGTGGACAACTTTATCAACGAATTCATGATGAACCTGCTTGAGGGTATTCTCATCGTTATCATCATGATGGCTATTTTCATGGGCTTGCGCACTGCCGCCATCATTGCGGTGGCCCTGCCCTTGTCCATTCTGGTGGCCCTGTTTTTCATGCCCATTCTCAAGGTGGATATGGAAACCGTGTCCATCGGCGCGTTTATTATCTCTTTGGGCATGCTGGTGGATAACGCCATCATTGTGACGGACAACATATACGCGTACCTGGAGAAAGGGGAAAGCCGCCTTAAGGCGGCCTGCAACGGCGCTCAGCAGATGGCGGTGCCTGCGCTTACCGGTACTCTGGCGGCGGTCTTTGCCTTTTTACCCCTGCTGCTGCTTAAGGAAGAAACCGGAGCTTATATTCGTTCCATGCCCATCGTGGTATCTTTGGCCCTGCTGGCGTCCCTGGTGCTGGCGGTCACGGTGACGCCGTTGATGGCCTACGATTTTCTGCGTAAGAAACCCAAACCCGCCAACGCCGCCACGCCCCGCTGGCAGGTGGCATACCGCCGCTTTATGCGCTTTGGCATCCGCAAACGCTATCTGGTGATGCTGGTGGCGGTACTGACCCTGGTGGGGTCGTTGTTGCTGGTAAATGTGCTGGGCTTCAGTTTCTTCCCGACGGCTCACCGGGATCAATTGTATGTGGACATCTGGCTGCCGGAAGGCACCGCACTTGAGGAAACCCGCAAGGTTGCCCGGCAGGTGGAACGCATGATTGAAGACGATACGGAAATCGTCAGCTATGTCACCTATGTGGGCAAGGGCGGTCCCCGCTTCATGATGCCCATCAAGCCGGAATTCAACACCACCAATTACGCTCAGCTGATGATCAACACCATCAATGCCGAGGCCACGCCCCGGGTGGTGGACCGCTACAACAAGCGGGTGCGACAGGAGATTGCCGGTGCCCGGGTTACCTTTAAGCGTATTTTCCTGGGGCCGCCGGTGGTGGCGCCCATCGCCCTGCGGATTTCCGGGCCGGATCTGGGGGTGATGAAAAAACTGTCCCTGCAAATTCAGGAGGTGCTTCGCAACACCCCGGGTTCCATCAATGTGCGGGACAACATGGGCGAGCAGGTGCAAAGCCTGAAGCTGAACATCGATTCCGACGCCGCCATTGGCGTGGGTGTCACCAATACCGAAGTCGCCCTGTCGCTGTTGACCGCCTACGAAGGCCTGCCGGTGACCAGCTTCCGGGAAGATAATAAATCCATTCCCGTGTATATCCGGCTGAATCAGGAGCAGCGGGATATCAGCAACGCCCTGCATGTGCTGCGGGTACCCTCCCAGTCCACCGGTTCCAAGGTGCCCTTAAGCGCCTTTGCCACGGTGGAACCCCAGTGGTCTTCGGGCATTATTCACCGCCACAACAACAACCGCACCATTACGGTGCTGTCGGATACCCATGACCGTCTGGCGGATGATGTCATGCGGGAGGCATGGCCCGGGATCGAGAAAATACAGATTCCCGAAGGTTATAATCTGGAAGTCAGCGGCGAGAAAAAGGAACGTGAAAAGGCCTTTGGCCAGCTGCTGGTGGTCTTTGGCCTGATTATCTTCCTGTTGCTGTTTATGCTGGTGGTGCAGTTCAACAGCGTCAAGCGGGCGCTGGTGATTTTGTTCAGCGTGCCTTTGGCCATTATCGGCGCGGTGCTGGGCCTGCTGGTCAGCGGCAACAGCTTCAGCTTTATGGCCTTTTTGGGTGTTGTGGCCCTGGCGGGCATGGTGATCAAAAACGCCATCGTGTGGGTGGAGTTTGTGGAGCACGCCCTTGTGGAAGGTATGGACTTTGAGGCGGCGGTGATTGACGCGGGTATCAAGCGTCTGCGGGCCATTACGCTGGCTGCGGGCACCACCGTGGGCGGGCTGTTCCCCCTGGCCCTGTTTGGCGGGCCTTTGTGGGAAGGCATGAGCTGGGCCATGATCTTTGGTCTGTCGGTATCCACCATCCTTACCCTGGTGGTGATTCCCATTATTTATTACGCCGTGTTTAGGCGGCAGTATCTTAGCGGTCCGCCCGCTGGTCCCGATACCAGTGAGTGCGACGATGCTGCCACTGGCGGCGGTGGTCCCGCAGGCACCTTTGCCTCTCTGCTTTTGGCCCTTGGCGTTGCGGCTGCATTGCTCTTCACTCCCGCCACGGCGAAGGCGGACGAGCATCCGGTGCAGGCCTATGTCTCTTTGGCAAAGAAAAAGGCCATCCCCGCCCGGGAAGCGGATCTGGCCGCCCAAAAGGCAACGTCTCTTAAACAGCAGGCAGCGGCCTCCTTTGCCCCCATTCCCATGGCCTCGGTGACCGCCACCCGGCTGGATAAAGAGATGAGCTTTGCCCTGGATACCTCGTCTTTGGGCCTGCCCCTGCAACTGCCGGAAATGGTGTTTGCAAATCAGAATGTGTACAACGCGTCAGTGAAAGTGACCCTGCCCTTGTTTGTGGGCGGTATGCGCTGGTCCATGTTGTCGGCGGCAGCCCATGGCGAGCACGCCGCAAGGCTTGGCCGCATGGCGGCGCTTTCCGGCGTGGAATTCGGCACCGTGGCCCGCTACGTGCAGTATCTGGAAGCCCTGCAATTGGAGCAGGTGCGCGCCGAAACCCTGAAGGTTGACTCGGTTGTGATAGATATCGCCACCCTGCGGAAAACCTATGAAATGGGCACTGCCTTTGATGTGTCCTACGCCAAAACCATTGCCGCAGATTCCGAACGCAAGCTTGCTGAAGCCCAAAGCGCAACGATTCTGGCAACGCATCAGCTCAATGATCTGGTGGGGCGTCCCTTTGGCGACAAGGTGCAGGCCCGGGCGCTGCAATATGACGAGGATTTCGATCCTTCCATCGCCCGGCTGCTTAAACGGGTGCGTAACCGTCACGAACTCAATGCCTACCGGGAAGGCGCTGCCGCCGCCGATGAACAGGCCGCTGCGGCCCGTGGAGCGTTGTTGCCGACCCTTGCCCTGGTGGGCGAAGGCGGGTACAAGCACGGCGATCTTGGCTACACCGAGGGCGACAGCTACTGGATGGTCACTGTGGCCTTCCAGTGGAATCTGGGGCTTGACGCCTCCACCTGGTTCAAGGTGAAAACCGCGAAAATCGAAAGCCGGGAAGCCCGGTTGGCAGCGGAAAAACGTCGCCGGGAAATCGAGCTGCAACTTACCGGCGCCTTTGAGCAGTTTTCAAATATGCGGAAAATCCATGGCGTGGCCCGGCGCGGTCTTGCCACGGCACAGGAAGGTTTTGACAACGCCCGGGAAGCTTACCTTGCGGATGTGATCCCCCTGACTACCTTTGTGGATGCCGCACGGGCTCTGGTTGATGCCAAGCTGGGATATATTCAGGCGGGCAACGGACGGCTGTTAACAGAATTGCAGCTTAAATATCTTGCCCAACTGCCGCTATTGGATGACGCGAATCTGGGGGAGGATGATCCCTTTGAGGCGCTCCAATTACCGCCGGTGGAGCTTTCGATACCGCCTGCCCCACAGAAGACTCCCGCAAAGGAGGTGCAGCCATGATGCGGCTTTGTAAAATCGTGTATGTGCCTGCGCTGCTGGCTCTGCTGCTGTCCACCGCTTCCGTTGCGGTGGCGCAGGACAGCCCCACGGTGTATATCACCAATCCCGGCGAAAAAGCGCCTGACACGGTACAGCAGCAGAATGACGCTTTGCAAAGAGCGCTTTTGGATGAAGGTAAATTTGCTGTTTTGACCCCCGGCGATCTGGCCACCATCGTTTCTGTCACCAACCGGCCCATGCCGCACCCGGACGTGTGTCATGGGGTTGGGACGGAACAATGCCGCCAGTTTGGACAGCAGTGGGGCGCGGATCTGAGCCTGCATTTGAAGCTGCGCAAAGACCGTGTCAGGGTGTCCATGCACCATATCACCACGGGGCGCACCATCGCCCGTATGGATATCTCGCCCAAACCCGAAAAAGTCGATTACCGTGGCGTGGCCCGGGAGTTGTTTGATGCGTATCTTGGCTGGAAGGCCACCTCCCCGGCGGGCAGTGCACTGCCCCGGCCCGTGGAAGGATTGCAGGAATCCCCCTTGCAGCCCCGGCGTATCGTGTGGACCTGGGCCGGTGTGGGGCTGACCTTTGCCACGGGTATTGCCGCTGCGCTGGTAAGCGCCCAGGCCGCCAGCAAGGAAGACCGCTTCCACGAACTGCTGGACCAGAGCCAAACCACGGCGCAACCCGCCTCCATGCTGAACGACTACAAGCAGGCCGCCGATGATCACGCCCTTGCGGCAAACGTGCTGTGGGGCGTTACCGGAGCCTTTGCCGCCGCCACCATCGTCACCTTCTGTATCGAGTATTTTCTGCCGGTTCAGGACCCGGAAGCCGGCACACGACTGGTGTTTAGCCCGGCGGTGGGAAGCGACTCTCTGGCGGTCACCATGGAAGGGAGGTTCTGATATGCGCAGCGTTACCCTTCTTTCATTCTGTACGCTCCTGGCTATGTCCCTGCTGGTCGGCGGTTGTGTGATTGATACGGATTATCCCGACAGCGCCCGGCTGAGCTGTTACGCCGCAGATGAATGTCCCGAAGACTGGAGCTGCGATGAAGCGGCAAACCTCTGTCGTGCGCCGGGATGGACGCCCCCGGCGGCGGATGGCGATGAGGTGGACGGCGAGGATATCTATCGCGGCGAGGAAAAACGGCAGTTCTGCGGCGTGCTGTACGACAAACTTACGGAATGCGAAACCGAAACCCGGGCCATTCTCACCGATGACACATATGATGTCTTCGTGGGCAGTGACAAAACTCTGTTTGTGTCACAGACCTGCGCCGTTGGCATGCTGGGAGAAATGTCCGATGCCGAATTAAATGAGATGCTCTCCAACGAGGTGCTGATCCCGGCGGTTGCCTGCGATCTGTTTGCGTCCCAGTTATGCGCCATGTTGCCGGATCTGCCGGACCTGACCACCAATTGCCCATAGGAGCCTCCACATGGAACGCGACCTGAAATTCATTCTTGATGCAGCCAACGGCTTTCGCACCGCCCGGGTGCTGCTGAGCGCCATAGAACTGAACATTTTTACCCATGTTGGTCCCGGGGCCACGGCGGAAGCCATCGCCGGGCGGCTGGACATGCCGCAGCGCGGTGTGGAAATGCTGCTCAACGCTCTGGTGGGCACGGGCTTTCTTGTCAAGGAAGAGAATGCCTTTGCCTGCACTCCTCAAACAGACCGTTTTCTAAACGATGCCAGCGATGAAAGTGTCCGTGCCTCTTTGCTGCATTCGGTGCATCTGTGGGACCGCTGGAGCCATCTGACGGAATGCGTAAACGCCGGTACCACCGTAACCGGAGAGACCGCATCCCTGAAAGACCCAAAGCGCACCGAGGCCTTTATCGGGGCCATGCACCGTAACGCCACGAACCGCGCCCGGCGGATTTCCGACATGCTGGATTGCACCGGCGTGGCCCGGATGCTGGATATCGGCGGCGGCAGCGGCGCTTACACCATCGCTTTGGTAAAAGACAACCTCCAGATGGAAGGCGTGGTGCTGGATTTGCCCCAGGTGACGCCCATTACCCGCAGGCATATTGCCGATGCCGGACTTGGTGAGCGTATTCAGACGGTGAACGGCGATTACCACACGGCGCAGTACGGCGGGAATTTTGATCTGGTGCTGGCCAGCGCCATCATGCACATCAACAGCCCCGAGGAAAATCTGGCCATTGCCCGCAAGGCCTTTAACTGCCTCAATCCCGGTGGCAGACTGGTTATCAGCGAATTTCTGCTCAACGAAGACAAAACCGCACCCGAGGCAGCCGCCCTGTTTTCCATCAACATGCTGGTGGCCACAGAGCAGGGAGCCGCCTACAGCGAAGCCGAATACCGGGCATGGCTTACCATGGCGGGCTTCAACTACATTCGCCGCATGGATGTGGAAGGCCCCATCGGCCTGATGGTTGGTGTGAAGCCTTTGAGCTGATACTTTGTTAACCCTGGATAGCATGGAGCTTTGAAATGAGTGGTGACATGTGGGACAAGCGGTACAAGGAATCCGGCTTTGCCTATGGCGAGGAACCCAATGATTTTCTTGTATCCATGGTTTCGCATATCCCCCCCGGGGAGGTGTTGTGCCTTGGGGGAGGAGAGGGACGCAACGCGGTGTTTCTGGCCCGGCAGGGCTTTTCCGTTACCGCATTGGATCAGTCTTCCGTGGGATTGGAAAAAGCCACGGAACTCGCCCGCCGCCAAAATGTTTCCATTGCCACCGTTGTTGCGGATCTTGCCAATTACACCATTTCGCCGGGACGCTACAGCGGTATCGTGGCCATTTTTCTGCATCTCCCTCCGGCCTTGCGAAAGCAGGTGCATCAACAGATTTTAAAGGGACTTGCTCCTGGCGGCGTTTTTATCATGGAGGCATTTGCCCCGGATCAACTCAAGTACGGTACCGGTGGTCCGCGTAATGCTGCATTGTTGTATGGACTGGATGATGTGCTGAAGGAACTGCATGGCTTGCACTTTAACATAGCCCAGGCCACTGTTCGTGATATCAACGAAGGTGAATACCACAGCGGGAAATCCTCTGTCATACAAATCTGCGCAACAAAAAAGGACAGCGCCGCAACATGAGGGCGCTGTCCGTCTGAGAGCTCTGATTATCTGAAATTACTCTGCCGCTGCCTCGTCCCATTGTGAGGGGTCGCGGACAATATCGCAGTCAACCCACTTTTGGGATGTGGGGTTACCAAAGGGCGTCCAGCAGCTTTCAAAGACCTGGGCCATGTCTTCCACCCGCCACCAGCATTCCTGCTCATCGTCGGAGCCTTCGCAGTTGGGAGGCCGGTAAGCTCCGGTTTCGCCGTCGGCCACGGAATCCGCCCACAGATCCCAGTAGGGCCAGTCGTTGTATTTATCAATGGCTTTTTCGTAGTAGTGATGGATCATGCGCACGTCTTCGCTGGTAAGGGGATAGCCGAAGCTGGCGCTTTGGGCGTAATACAGCGCCACATTGCGCCACCAGTCGTCGGCCGTGTACTGCATCTGGCTTTCCGGTGTGGTGCGTTCCATTTCCATGCGTTCGTCAAGGCCGTCCATCAGCAACGTCGCGGCGTCGTTATCGCCATTGACCAGTGCGTTGGCGATGTGGGCCAGATGAAAATACCGGCAGATTCGCTTGTTGTAACGGTTGAAATTAAAGGATACAGAATCGTAGGCCCCGGGTTCGCCCCGGCCGCAATCCTGATTCACGGCATGGTGATAGCCGATAAGCTCAGCACCACGGCGGGCGTTGCATTCGCCTTCGGGCATAAAGTCCATGTATTCCACAAAGCTGGCAAGGTCGCCCTGCTGGGCGTTGAGTTCCTCATCATCGGTATACCCGGGAATCATGATGTCGCCGTTTTCATCCTTGGTGCGGATGCGGTAGTTGGAATCAACGATATCCTTGCCAAAGGCCTCCAGCAGTTCCAGAGTTTCGCTGCATGCGGTTTTCATGTCGCCGCTGCCCTGTTCCACGGCATAGCGCACAATGGGCACCAGACGGAAAATGTGGGGTACATCGTCTTTGGAACGCATGTTGGTGACCCAGACCTTGCCCCAGTAGGGGTTGTTTTCGATGGGGTAGCGGTAGCAGTTCCAGCGGGTATAGGTAGAAAACCAGCCGCTGTAATCTACGGCCTTGGCCTTGCCGTCACGGGTGGTAAACTCATGGTTAAAGGCCACCACGTTGCGGGTCATCAGATGGGGCAGGTCATCGTTTTCGTCAAACTGCATACCCAGCATGGAAGCGCTCACACCCTTGCACATTTGGGTGGCGGCCAGGCTGGCGGTTTCGTCACCGGTCAGCAGACTGGCGGCGATAGCGTTGCCCAGCACCCGGCTGAGGGGAATATGCAGGTTATGGCCGCCATCGTTGAGGTTTTCCGGGTGAAAGAAGGTTACTTTGTCGCCTTCCTTGCGGAAGCGTTCGTTGTACCAGAACTGCCAGTCCTTCATGCCCGTGGAGGCGTCAACACCGTGGGTGGTTTCCAGCACATAATCGAAGTACTTCACCTTTTTCAAAAAGCCCATCACTTTTCTGGTAAAGGCTTTTACCTCTTCATCGCTCACCGGGTCGCCAACATCCGGACGGGTGTATTCGATGTCCAGGGATGTTGGCAGGCCTTGGGCCGCTGGATCGCTGCTGTCATCGCCGCCACATGAAACCATGCACAGGCCGCACAGGACCAGAGCTGTGGCTAAAAACAATTTCATCGGGGTGTACAGGTTCATGATACCTCCTGCCGTGTGCATGTCCGCCAGCTGACGGGGTTGCACTATGGTGTTCAAACTATTTCGGATTACCGCTGCATGCAGTATACCTTCCGGTAAATTTGAGACAAGTTTCACAGTGGATTTTTCAGTGATTATCCGCATTAGGCACCAATGGGTTTTTGCCACTGCGGTGACAGGAACCTTGACAATTCCGGGTTTGCGGTTTAGCAATGGGAAAGGCGATTAGACTATTGACCACGGGCGGAGAACAGTGGCCAGCGATTCCAGTAATGTAAAAAACACCCGGGAGCGGATTATCGATTGCGCTGAAGAAGTCTTTGCGGAGAAAGGCTTTGGCGGCGCGCGCATCCGGGATATCAGCGAGCGTGCCGGTGTCACCGGCGCCATGATCCATTATTATTTTAATTCCAAGGAAGAGCTGTTGCGGGCAGTGCTTACCAGAATCGTCGAGGATCTGGTAAACCTCACCGGCAAAGTCGCCCCGGAGCCCATTCCGCCGGTAGTCAAGGTTGAACTCTTTTTCACCCACTTCTTTGATTACGCCTCCCGACACCGCAACTTCACCCGCATCACCAGCATGGAAACCGGTCATGACAATCAGGAATTTTTCCTGAACCTCATCAAGTCCTTTTTGCGTCCCCTGTACGAAGAAGCCCGGGATTTCCTGCGCCGGGGCATGGACGCAGGCGTGTTTCGCCCCATTGACCCGGATCATCTGCTGACCGCCATCTATGGCATGACCATGTCCTACTTTTCCGACAGCCCCTTTTTGGAAATTCTCATGGGCCAGGACAGCACCACCGAGAATCAAATCGATGCCCGGCGGGATTTGCTCATGGAGATGATCATGCGCATTCTGTTGACAGACAATGCCCAATCTGTTAAAGAGCCTGTTTAGCACGTTCATCCAGGACGTTTAGCCACAATCATTGAAATCTAAGGATGTTTCAGGCAGTTATAATTTTTGGCCCGCCTGCTAACTAATTGTTTAGTTAGACTAAACAATTGTTTAGCGCGACGCGTCAAAGCCTGAAATATGTGTGGAGAGCAG
>Ga0070728_10002797_pt1 | contig 20613 bp, 17 predicted proteins | sample tdDd471_FD_66723 | JGI IMG/M metagenome (GOLD analysis project Ga0070728, IMG submission 66723) | Marine sediment microbial communities from the Atlantic coast under amendment with organic carbon and nitrate - tdDd47.1 | ecosystem: Environmental > Aquatic > Marine > Coastal > Sediment | place... | reverse complement strand
GTCTCGCGCTTGAAGGACAGGGAATGGAGCGGGTTGGCGACGATCCGCGCCAGCCGCCCGGCATCCAGCAGCCCCTCGTCCAGATCGAACAGCCAGGCGCGGCGCTGCTGGGCCAGCAGGCGGCGCTGAAGGCGGTTGGCCAGCCGGGCGATCACGCCTTGCAGATGGGAAAGCTGCTGGTCCAGATGGTGGCGCAGGCGGACCAATTCATCCGGGTCGCACAGCGTGTCGGCCTCGACCACCTCGTCATATTCGGTGGTAAAGGCGCCATAGGCGGGCTGTCGGGGCAGGTTGCTGCCGAACGCGTCGGGCCGCGCCGGATGCGCCGCCTCGCCGGGCTCCAGCGAACCGGTGCCGGAGACCGTATCTTCTTCCAGGGCGCCGCCTTCGCCTTCCTCCAGGACCAGCTCGTCCACCTCGCCGCCCTCGGCGCCGGCGCCGTCCAGGTCGGCGTCCTCGCAGGTCTCGCCCTCGTCGCCGCCGCCCTCGCCGCCGCCCTCCTCGGCCTCGCCGGCGCCGTCCTCGCCCTCGGCGGCGGGGCCGGGCTCGATCTCGACCGGCAGATCGAAATGGCGCAGCAGCCGGTGGGCGACGCCCGCATAGGCTTCCTGGTCGGCGGCGCAGCCGGCCAGGGAATCGAGCATGCGCTCGGTCTCGGCGCCCAGGGCCGGCCGCCACAGCTCGATCATCGCGCGGGCCGCGTCGGGCGGCTGCTCGCCGGTCAGCCGCTGGCGGACCAGCAGCGACAGGACCTCGGCCAGGGGCGCGTCGGCGCGCTCGGCGGCCAGGGCGAAATCGCCTTCCCGGCAATGCTCCTCCAGCGCGGCGCGCAGGTTGGCGGCGACGCCGCGCATGCGCCGGGCGCCCAGCGCTTGAAGGCGGGCTTCCTCGACGGCGTCGAAGACCGCCCGCGCCGTCTCGCCCACCGGGCGGTTGCGGGCATGCAGGGCGCGGTCGTGATAGCGCAGGCGCAGGGCCAGCGCGTCCGATTCGCCGCGCACCCGGGCGACGTCCTCGGCGGGCAGGTCGCGGGACGGCAGCGATAGGTTGGCGGCAGTGCCCGACAGGCCCGGGCGCCGGCCGCCGAACTGCACGGTGACGTCGTCGCGCTCGGCGATGGCGCGCATGGCCGCGGCGGTGGCGCGGCGGAAGTCCTCGACGGGGTTGTTGCGGTCGTCCATCCGCCGGCGGTCAGCCCGTGGGCGTCGCCGCCGATTCGGGCAGGTCCTCGCCGAAGCAGCGCTGATAATATTCGGCGACGATAGGTCGCTCGATCTCGTCGCATTTGTTGAGGAAGGTCAGCCGGAAGGCCAGCGCCACATCGTCGAAGATGCGGGCGTTCTCGGCCCAGGTGATGACCGTGCGCGGCGACATGACGGTGGACAGGTCGCCGGCGATCAGCCCGGCGCGGGTCAGGTCGGCCAGGGTCACCATGTTGGCGATTACCTGGCGGCCTTCCTTGCTGTCGAACGCCGGCACCTTGGCGAGGACGATCTCGGTTTCCTCGTCATGCGGCAGATAGTTCAGGGTGGCGACGATGTTCCAGCGGTCGAGCTGGCCCTGATTGATCTGCTGGGTGCCGTGATAGAGGCCGGTCGTGTCGCCCAGCCCGATCGTGTTGGCGGTGGCGAACAGGCGGAAGGCCGGATGCGGGTGGATCAGCCGGTTCTGATCCAGGAGCGTCAGCTTGCCCTCGATTTCCAGCACCCGCTGGATGACGAACATCACGTCCGGCCGTCCGGCGTCGTACTCGTCGAAGACCAGCGCCGTCGGATGCTGCACCGACCAGGGGAGGATGCCTTCCTGGAATTCGGTCACCTGCTGGCCGTCGCGCAGCACGATGGCGTCCTTGCCCAGCAGGTCGATGCGGCTGATGTGACTGTCCAAATTGACCCGGATGCAGGGCCAGTTCAGCCGCGCCGCGACCTGTTCCACATGGGTGGATTTTCCGGTCCCGTGATAGCCCTGGATCAGGACCCGCCGGTTGTGGGCGAAGCCGGCCAGGATGGCGAGCGTCGTTTCCCGGTCGAAGCGGTAGACCTCGTCGATATCGGGCACCTGGTCTCGCCGCTGGCTGAAGGCCGGGACCTCCAGGTCGCTGTCGATGCCGAAGGTCTGGCGGACCGACAGGGTGATGTCGGGCGTCTCGGGATAGTCGGGCGTCTCGGAATAATCGGGCGTCTGGGCGTCGGCGGAAGGAGGGGTCGCCATGGTCGGGAAATTCCTCGGGTCAGGGTCGGTGGTCGATCGGGGTCAGGTTGGGGGCCGGCGTCAGGCCGAAAATCCGTCGCGGAGGACGGCGTAAGCCTCGCTCACGGCCTTGAACCGCTCCTCCGTGGCCTTGTCGCCACCGTTCGCGTCCGGATGATAGCGCTTCACCAACTGGCGGTAGCGAGCCTTCAACTCCTCCAAGGTGATCGGCGGGGCCAGCTCCAGGGTGTCGAACGCCTGGGCCTGGGCCGGCGTCATCGCCACCGATCGCGCGCCGCCGTCTTGGCCCTGCTCCGCCGCGCCGCCCGTCGGTTCGTCGAACGGGATGTTCGGATGCAGCCGGTGCCAGGCCGTCGGACCCATGCGCCAAGTCGGCCGCCGCCAGGTGACGTCGGCGCGCAGGTCGTCCTCGATTTCCTCGCGGCTCATCCCCGCATAATAGTTCCAGCCCTTGTTGTAGGCGCGGACGTGATCGAGGCACAGCCAGCGATAGTCGCGCAGCCGGTCGCGCGATTTCGGGGCCGGATAATCGCCGGCCAGATCGCAGTCCGGATGCTCGCAAATGCGCGGCGCCGGCTCGGAAGGCCGCCCGAACCGGTGGCGGATATCCCGTCTTGTCTGCATGCCCACAGTATGGGGTTTGGCGGCAGGCGTGGCAAGGGAAGGCGGTGGCCCGTATCTGGCATCGACCTTGACATACGCGACATGGCAACCGCATGTTTTTGCTGCAACTTGGAGGCCTGCGGGCCCGGCTGGAGGAGCGGGCCTGAGATGACGGTCGCGGAACGGATCGAGACGAAGCTCAAGGCGCGGTTCGCGCCGACGCGGTTGGTCGTCGCCGACGAATCGGACCGCCATGTCGGCCATGCCGGCGCTCGGCCCGAGGGCGAGACCCATTTCCGTCTGGAGGTCGTCGCCCAGGCCTTCGACGGCCTGTCCCGCGTCGCCCGCCAGCGGCTCGTTTACGAGGCGCTGGCCGACGAGCTGGCCGGGCCGGTCCACGCGCTGGCCCTGCGTCTGCGCACGCCCGCCGAGGACGGCGTGCGCAGTTGACGCGCAATAATTGTGTTAACCATATAAATTATATTTATAGTTGTGTGCTGCGTGTGTTTGAATTAATTTCCCCGGGAAGGTGCGTTCAACGACGAACCGATGACGGAGGAAAAGGATGCCGAGCAGGCTGGTCAATCGGAACGTCACCGTATCGGGCCACCGCACGAGCATGCGCCTCGAGCCGGAGTTGTGGGACGCCCTGGCCGACATCGCCGACCGTGAGGGGCGGACCGTCAACGAGATCTGTACCGAGGTCGACGGCCGGCGTCGCAAATCCACGCTGACCGGTGCTATCCGGGTGTTCATCGTCACCTATTTTCGCGCCTTGGCGCAGCAATCCGAAGGCGGCACCGAGACCGAGCCGCCGCGCGCCCGTTCCGACCGTGCCCGCACCCCGGCGTCGCGCCGTCGCGGCGGATCGACGCCCTCGGGGACATGCAGCCCGCATACCAAGCCGGGGACGACGTCGACGCTCGGTGTCGGCACGCCGCCCATAATTCTGTAAGCCGTCGGCGTGGCCTCCGGCAAGGGGAAGGGACTTTTGCCAGGCCCGGTCTAGGTCCGGTCGCCGCCGTCCTTGGCGATCGGCTGCAGCAGGATCGAGGTGATCTGGTTGCGGTGGCGGCGCAGGACCTTGAAGCGGAAGCCGTAGAAGCGGAAGGTCTGGCCGACGCGCGGGATTTGACGCGATTCGTAGAGCAGGAGACCGGCCACCGTGGCCGCCGGATCGTCGGGCAGGTCCCAGCCGAACTCCCGATTGAGGTCGCGGATGGTGACCGCCCCGTCGACGATATAGGACCCGTCCGGCTGAGCATGGACGCCGGCGACCGGCAGGTCGTGTTCGTCCGAGATTTCGCCGACGATTTCCTCCAGAATATCCTCGAGGGTCACGACGCCCATGAAGGCGCCGTATTCGTCGACCACTAGGGCGAAATGCTCGCGGCGGTCGCGGAAGGCCTGGAGCTGATCGAGCAGGCTGGTCGATTCGGGAATGAACCAGGGCTTGGTCGCGATCTCGCCCAGCTCCAGCCGCGCCGCCGCGTCGCCCTGTTCGCGAACGGCGCGCAACAGCGCCTTGGCGTGGACCGTCCCCAGGATATTGTCCGTCTCGCCGCGCCAGACCGGCAGCCGCGTATAGGGGCTGGCCAGCACGGCCTCGACGAAGCGCTCGATCGGCTGGTCGGCGTCGACCATCTCGACGCTCTTGCGGTGGGTCATGATCTCGCGGACCTCGACCTCGGCCAGGTCGAGGATGCTGCGCAGCATGCCTCGGCGCGCGGCGATTTCCTCCACCGCGCCGCCCGCGAGATCGCCGGCTTCGACGTCGTCGGCATGAAGGTCGATGGCGCCCCGCAATTCCTCCTCGGTCATCGGCTTGGCGCCGCTGGGCGATATCCTGATTCCCACCAGGGCCAGGGTGCGGCGCACGATCCAGTCGACCGCCGCGGCGGTGGGGCCGAGGACGCCGATCACGCCGCGCATCGCCGGGGCGACGGCCAGCGCCATGCGTTCGGCATGGTTGATCGCGTAGGTCTTGGGCAGGACCTCGCTGAAGATGACGACCAGCGCGGTCATGCCCAGGCTGGCATAGACCAGCCCCGCGTCGCCGAACAGGGCGAGCAGGGCGCTGGTGGCGAGGACCGAGGCGAGGATGTTGACCAGGTTGTTGCCGATCAGGATCGCGCCGATCATGCGTTCCTTGCGCGCGCGCAACTCGGCGATCATATGGGCGCGCCGGTTCCCCTTCTTGGCGAGCTGATGGAGATGCAGCCGCGAGGCGGCGGTCAGCGCCGTCTCGGAACCGGAGAAGAAGGCCGACAGGGCGAGCAGCAGCAAAACGGCGCCGAGGATCAGCCAATGTGCGGTGTCCATGGTTCGGTTCCGTGTCCAGATTGCGATAGGGAGGGTTGTCTCGGGCGCCCCGCCGGGGCCGCTAGGCGGCGGCGCGTTCGAGCAGGGCGCGGACCGCGTCCTCGGGGACGTCGTCGGCGACGAAGGCCCGGCCGATGCCGCGCGCCAGGATGAACCGCACCTTGCCGTCGCGGACCTTCTTGTCTTGTCCCATATGACGCAGCAGCGCCGGCGCGCTCCATCGGCGCGCGCCTTTGTCCAGGGCGGTGGGCAGGCCGACCGCGGCCAGGTGACGGGCGACGCGGGCCGCATCCTCGGCCGGGCAAAGCCCCAGCGCCGCCGACAGGTCGAAGGCCATGACCATGCCGATCGCCACCGCCTCGCCATGGCGCAGCGCGTCGCCATAGCCGGTTTCCGCCTCCAGCGCATGGCCGAAGGTATGGCCCAGATTGAGCAAGGCGCGGGCGCCGCTCTCGCGTTCGTCGCGGGCGACGATGGCGGCCTTGGCCTCGCAGGCGGTCGCCACCGCATGGGCGCGGGCGTCGGCGTCGCCGTCGATCAGATCGGCGCCGTGGGTCTCCAGCCAGGCGAAGAAGGCGGGGTCGTCGATCAGCCCGTATTTGACGATCTCGGCGTAGCCCGCCAGCAATTCGCGGCGCGGCAGGCTGTCCAGCAGGTCGGTATCGGCCAGCACCAGGCGGGGCTGGTGGAAGCTGCCGACCAGGTTCTTGCCGTGGCGGGTGTTGATCCCTGTCTTGCCGCCGACGGCGCTGTCCACCTGGGCGAGGAGCGTCGTCGGAATCTGGACGAAATCGATGCCCCGCAGAAGGATGCTGGCGGCGAAGCCGACCAAATCGCCGGTCACGCCGCCGCCCAGCGCGATCAGCGTCGTCCGGCGCTCGATCCCGGCATCCAGCAGGCGGTCGATGAGGTCTTCCAGATGGGCGAAATCCTTGCTCGCCTCGCCGGGTGGCAGGGTCAGCGTCTCGACCGCCATGCCGGCGCCGGCAAGCGCGCGCGCGACGGCCTCGCCATAGAGAGGGGCGACGTTGGCGTCGGCGACGAGGACGGCGCGCGGGCTTTGCAGAACCGGCGCCAGCAGTTCGCCGGCGCGCCCGATCAGCCCGGCGCCGACATGAATGTCGTAGCTGCGCGCGTCCAGGTCCACCCGGACCTTGCGGGCGCCGCTCATCGGGCCGCCGACCCGGTGGCGGCGCCGGACGCCGGTTCGGCGGCATGCTCGTGGATCGCCGCGCGGACCCGTTCGGCGGTGGCGGCGGCGGATTCGCGGCCGCAATCGATGACGATATCGGCCTCGGCATAGACCGGGTGCCGTTCCTCGATCAACGCTTCCAGGGTCGCCCGGCGGTCGCCGTTGTTGAGCAGCGGACGATCCCGGCGTCGGCCGACCCGCTCCAGAAGCAGATCGATATCGGCGCGCAGCCAGACCGACAGGGCGTCGGCCTTGATGCGTGCCCGGGTTTTCGGGTCCATGAAGGCGCCGCCGCCGGCCGCCAGTATCTGGGGCGGGTCGTTCAGAAGGCGCGCGATCACGCGCCGCTCGCCGTCCCGGAAGGCGGCCTCGCCATGGGTGGCGAAAATGTCGGCGATCGAGCAGCCGGCCGCCTTCTCGACCTCCTTGTCGGCATCGACGAAGGGCAGGTCGAGCAGGCGCGCCAGGCGGCGGCCGACCGAGGTCTTGCCGGCGCCCATCAGGCCTACCAGCACGATGGTGCGCGACGTCGGCGAAGCGGCGGGGGAGTTCATCTTGCGAATATGGTGCCTTCGGCCCGATTCGGGAGCCCCAATGGCGGAAGCGTTCACCCTTCGCGGCGTTGAAAGGGTGGGGTCGAGCCGATAGACTGCCACGATATGACCATAATTTCCACGTATCCGCTTTCGTCGGAAGCGACCGGGCCGCGACGGGCGGCGGTCGTCCTCCGTCGCGCCTCCCGGTCACGCCAGGGCGACCCCCGATGATCCGTTTCGCCGTTTCTCTCGCCATCCTCGCCATCCTCGTCGTCGTCGGCGGTCTCGTCTACCTTGCCGGCTGGGACATTCCCGCCCCGGCCAAGCAGGTCGAGACCGTGATTCCCAATGACCGCTTCGCCCGCTAAGGCGCGGCGCCTTCGGCGCGCCGGCCTCGCCCTGCTCGTCGCCCTCGCGGCGGCGGGATCGGCGACGGTGGGACCGGCGGTGGCGCAGACCGGCAAACCCCTGCGCCTGGAGCCGCCCGCCGCCCAAACCGCCCCCGCGCCCGGCGCCCAAACCGCCCCCGCCGCCCGCCCGGCCCCGGCCGCGCCCGAAACGCCGGCGGCGCCAACCGCCAGCGACCCGGCCGCCGCGACACCGCCACCGGAGGCCGACGGGGCCAAGGCGGGCGGGATCAAGATCGGTAAGCTGGGAGCCGTCGATCCGGATTCCGCCGGGGTGCTGGACGCGAGCCAGGGCGGCCTCGGGATCGATATGTGGCGCGGGACCGACCGGGCGCTGGTCGAGCGTCTTCTGCCCCGCTTGCCGGCGCGGACGCGCTCGCCGATCCTCCGCGACCTCGCCCGCCGCCTGTTGCTCTCGACCGCGGCGGTGCCGGAGGGCGCGGGTGGCGGCCAAAGCTTGATGGCGATCCGCGTCGACCGGTTGGTGGCCATGAGCGACCTCTTGTCGGCGGAGCGCCTGTTGCGGGTCGCCGGCCCGGAAGCGGAAAGCACCGCCCTGGAGCGGGTCCAGGTCGAAAGCCTGTTGGTGCGCAACGACAATGCCGGCGCCTGCGCCAAGGTGCGCGCGGTCGAGCGCGACGATCGGAGCGTCTTCTGGCAGCGGCTGCTGATCTTCTGCCAGGCCCTGGCCAGCGAGCATGCCAAGGCGGCGCTCGGCCTTGCCCTCCTGCGCGAGACCGGCGCCCCCGAGGACGCGGCCTTCGACAAGCTGGTGGCGGCGCTGGCCGGCGACAAGGCCGCGGTCGTCGATAGCCTGCCCGAACCGACGCCGCTGCATCTGGCGATGATGCGCGCGGCCCGCCAGCCGCTGCCGCCGGATGTCGCCTTCTCGGCCGACCCGAACGTGTTGAGCACCATCGCCCTCAGTCCCAACGCGTCGCTCGCGCTGCGGCTCGAGGCGGCGGAGAAGGCCGAGGCCATGGGGGCCTTGGCGCCGGTCAGCCTGGCCCAGCTCTATGCCAGCGTCGAATTCACGACCGATGACCTTGCCAAGCCCGTCGAGCGGGCGGCGGAGATCGGCGGCGCGCGTGGCCGCGCCTTGCTGTATCGCGCCGCCGGCGCCCAGGCCGATTTCGCGGGCCGGACGCGGGTCCTGCGCGCCGCTTTCGCCGCCGCCGCCGGCAGCGGACACTATCCTTCCATGGCCCGGGTCAACCTGACCGCGGTGGCCGAAATACCGCCGGATTCGGCCTTGATCGGTTTCGCGCCGGTCGCCGCGCGGGCCCTGTATGCCGCCGGCCGCGCGTCCGACGCCGCCGCCTGGCTGGATCTCGCCGCCGGGCTCGCCGACCGCGAAGCCGAGGCGGCCGCGGTCCGCGACGCGCTTTGGCCGCTGGCCGAGCTGCTGGACGCGGCCGGGACGCGGGACTGGACGCCGGAGATGCTCGCTGCCTGGCATGCGGCCGTCGCGGCGACCGATACGGCGCCGGATACGGCGGCGGCCGATGCGCGCGGCGCGCTTCTGTACGAATTGTTCGAGGCGCTGGGCGAGCCGGTCCCCGACGCCGCCTGGACGGCGATGTTGCGCCCGCCTTTCCTCGCCTCGGGTATCTTGCCGGTGCCGCCGCTCTGGCAGGCTCTACGGCGGGCGTCGGCGGCGGGACGGGTGGGCGAAACGGTGCTCCTGGTCCTGGTCGCGCTGGGCGATGACGGCGCGGCGCGGGCCCATCCGATGGCCACCGCGGCGGCGGTGGCCGCCCTGCGCGCGGTCGGGCTGACGGCCGAGGCGCGCGGCCTGGCCCTGGAAGCGGCGCTGGCCGCTGGCATATAGACGGTCGGCGGCCCGATGACCGCCGACCGCCAGATCGACGCCTTTCTCGAAATGATGGTGGCCGAGCGCGGCGCCGCCGCCAATACCGTCGCCGCCTATCGCCGCGACCTGGCCGATTACGCGGCCTTTCTCGCCCGTCGGGGGGGCGATCCCCTGGCCGCCGATGTCGCCGATCTGCGCGCCTATCTCGGCCGGCTCGAGGAAGCGGGGCTCGCGGCCGGCACCGCGGCCCGGCGGCTGTCGGCGCTGCGCCAGTTCCACCGGTTCCTCTGCGCCGAGGGGCTGCGCGCCGACGATCCCAGCGCGGCGCTGGACAGTCCGCGCCAGGGCCGGCGCTTGCCCAAGATTTTGAGCGAGGCCGAGGTCGACGGCCTGCTCGCCGCCGCCCGTGCCAGGCCCGGCGCCGGCGGGGCGCGGCTCGTCGCGCTGTTGGAAATCCTCTATGCCACGGGGCTGCGGGTCTCCGAACTGGTCGGCTTGCCGATGGACGCGCTGTCGCGGGACGCGCGCTTCCTGGTCGTCGCCGGCAAGGGCGGGAAGGAGCGGCTGGTGCCCCTCGGCGAACCGGCGATGGCGGCGTTGGCCGATTGGCTGTCCCATCGCCGCGCGGCCTTGAAGGGCGCGGCCGCGTCGCCCTGGCTGTTCCCGTCGCGCGCCGCCGGCGGCCATCTGACCCGCCAGCGCCTCGCCCAGCTCTTGAAGGAGCTGGCCGTCGAGGCGGGCCTGCCGCCGGCCCGGGTCTCGCCCCATGTCCTGCGCCATGCCTTCGCCACCCATCTGCTGGCCCATGGCGCCGATCTGCGGGCGATCCAGCAGATGCTGGGCCATGCCGACGTCTCGACGACCCAGATCTATACCCATGTGGTCGATAGCCGCCTGGCGCGGCTGGTCGAAAGCGCCCATCCCCTGGCCGCCGACGGCGCCAGATCTCGCCGCTGACGGCGCCGGGGCCGGAAAGGGTCGAGTCCGAGACGGACCTTGTGCTAAATTCCCGTCGCCCACCGGCCATCAGCGACCCGATACGGACAGCCATGCGCAGTTTCCTCGATTTCGAACGCCCCATCGCCGAGCTCGAAGGCAAGATCGAGGAGTTGCGCCATATCAGCGATGCCGGCGATTTGAATATCGCCGAGGAGGTCGGCGACCTTCAAACCAAGGTCGACCGCCTTTTGCGCCAGACCTATGGCAAGCTGACGCCCTGGCAGAAGGTGCAGGTGGCGCGCCATCCCAACCGGCCGCGCTTCGACGACTATGTCGCCCAGCTGATCGAGGATTTCACGCCCCTGCATGGCGACCGGGGATTCGCCGAGGATCCGGCTATCGTCGGCGGTCTGGGGCGGTTCGGCGGCCAGGCGATCATGCTGATCGGCAACGAGAAGGGCCACGATACCGAGACCCGCATCGTCCATAATTTCGGCATGGCCCGTCCCGAGGGCTATCGCAAGGCGCAGCGGCTGATGCGCCTGGCCGACCGGTTCGGCCTGCCGGTCGTCACCCTGGTCGATACCTCGGGCGCCTATCCCGGCATCGGCGCCGAGGAGCGCGGCCAGGCCGAGGCCATCGCCCGCGCCATCGAGACCTGCCTCGACATCGCCGTGCCGGTGATCGCCGTCGTGATCGGCGAGGGCGGCTCGGGCGGTGCCGTCGCGATCGCCACCGGCAACAAGGTGATCATGCTGGAGCATGCGGTCTATTCGGTGATTTCGCCCGAGGGCTGCGCGTCGATCCTGTGGCGCAGCGCCGAGCAGACCAAGGCCGCGGCCGAGGCCCTGCGCCTGACCGCCCAGGACCTGGAGAAGCTGGGGGTGGTCGATACGGTCGTGCCCGAACCCCTGGGCGGCGCCCACCGCCGGCCCGTCGATGCGATCGGCGCCGTCGGCGCGGCGCTGGAGGCGGCGCTCGCCGAATTGACGGCCCTCGAGGGCGGCGTGCTGCGCGCCCGCCGGCGAGAGAAGTTCCTGGAGATGGGGCAGAAGGGCCTGTCATAAGGCCGCCGGTGCCGATGGCTCCGACCCTGACCGATCCAATCGCCATAACCGACCTAGCCGATCTGACCGACGCCTTGGCCGCGCATGGCCTGATCCCGCGCGGCGCCTTTCATCCCGACCCCGAGGACGGCGTTCCGCCGGGCGCGGACGGCGCCCCGGCGCGGACCCTGGTGCCGGTCGGCCATGCCGGGCCGGCCATGTGGGCCGCCTTCGCCGCCGCCCGCACGGACGGGCCGGACCCCCTGGACGTCTGGTCGCGGCGTGTTCTGGACGCGGTCGCCGCGCGGACGGGCGGTTGGGCGCTGTTCCCGTTCGACGGTCCGCCCTACGCGCCCTTCCAGCGCTGGGCGATGCGGGCCGAGCCGGTGCATCCCTCGCCGCTGGGCATTCTGATCCATCCCGATTACGGCCTGTGGCACGGTTATCGCGGGGCGCTGGCCTTCGCGGACCGGCTGGAGCCGCCGTCTCCCGACCGCCGCCCGCCGCCTTGCGCGACCTGCGCCGACCGGCCCTGCCTCGCCGCTTGTCCGGTGGACGCCTTCACCGGTGCCGAATACCGGGTCGGGGACTGCGCCGCCCATCTTGCCGCCCCGGCGGGCGCGACCTGCATGACCGGGGGGTGCCTGGCCCGCCTGGCCTGCCCGGTGGGGCGCGCCCATGCCTACGGGCCCGACCAGACCGCCTTCCATATGGCAGCTTTCCGCCGGTCTCGGACGAGCGGCGCTTAGGCGAGGAGGGATCGAACGGCGCGCCGCCTCGAACGCGGCGCGAGGGCGCCTAGCTCACGCGCCCGTGGCACTGCTTGTATTTCTTGCCCGACCCGCAGGGGCAGGGGGCGTTGCGCGGCACCTTGCCCCAGCTTTCGGGATCGTCGGGGTCCATCGGACCCGTCGGCCGGCGGACGGGTTGCGGCCGGGGCGGCGCGGCCGGGGCGGCGGCCAGGCCGTCGTCGGTGCCGGTGGCGGCCAGCGCCGGGTCTTCGCGCAATTCCTCGGTGCGCGGCAATTCGCGCTCGACCATCGCGCTTTCCGGCGCGTCGACCTGGATCTGCAGATGGGCGAGGACGCCGGTGACGCTGTCGCGCAGCCCGTCCAGCATCTCCTCGAACAGGCGGAAAGCCTCGCTCTTATATTCGTTCAGCGGGTCGCGCTGGCCGTAGGCGCGCAGATTGATGCCCTGGCGCAGATGGTCCAGGGACAGGAGATGGTCCTTCCAGACCTGGTCGAGGATCTGCAGGAGCAGGCTCTTTTCCGCCATCCGCATCAGCTCGGCGCCGTAATTGGCGGTCTTCTCCGCCATCTTGCGGTCGGCGGCGTCGCGGATTCGGTGCTCGAACGCCTCGTTGGCGATCCCTTCCTCCTTCGCCCAGTCGGCGACCGGCAGGTCGAGGGCGAACAGGCGCAGGCATTCGGCATGCAGCCCGTCCAGGTCCCATTGCTCGGGCAGGGCCTTTTCGGGCAGGGCGCGGGCGACGGTATCGGCGACCATCTCGTGGCGCATTCCGGCGACCGTGTCCGAGACGTCGTCCTCGGCCATGATCTCCTTGCGCTGCTCGTAGACGACCTTGCGCTGGTCGTTCATCACGTCGTCGTATTTGAGCAGGTTCTTGCGGATGTCGTAGTTGCGCGCCTCGACCTTCTGCTGGGCCTTCTCCAGCGCCTTGTTGATCCAGGGATGGACGATCGCCTCGCCTTCCTCCAGCCCCAGCCGGCGCAGGATTCCGTCCATGCGCTCGGACCCGAAGATCCGCATCAAATCGTCGTCCAGGGACAGGAAGAATTTCGACTCGCCGGGGTCGCCCTGGCGCCCCGACCGGCCGCGAAGCTGGTTGTCGATCCGCCGGCTCTCGTGGCGTTCGGTGCCGACGATATACAGACCGCCGGCCTCGAGCACCGTCCTTTTGGCATCCTCGATCTCGGCCGCGATCTTGTCGGCCTCGGCCTGGCGCTTGGCCGGATCGTCGATCCCGGCCAGCTCTTCTTCCAGACGCATTTCCAGATTGCCGCCGAGTTGGATGTCGGTGCCGCGCCCGGCCATGTTGGTGGCGATGGTCACCGCGCCGGGGACGCCGGCCTGGGCGACGATCTGCGCTTCCTTCTCGTGGTAGCGAGCGTTGAGGACGTTATGCGGGACCTTGCGCTTCTTCAGCAGCGCCGACAGCTCCTCGGACTTCTCGATGCTGACCGTGCCGACCAGGACCGGCTGCTTCCGCGACCGGCATTCGGCGACCAGGTCGATGATGGCGTCGTACTTCTCGGCCTTGGTGCGGTAGACCTCGTCGTCGCGGTCGATCCGGGCGCAGTCCAGGTTGGTCGGGATCTCGACCACCTCCAGGGCGTAGATGTCGCCGAACTCGGCCGCCTCGGTCATCGCCGTGCCGGTCATGCCGGCGAGCTTCGGATACAGGCGGAAATAATTCTGGAAGGTGATCGAGGCGAGGGTCTGGTTCTCGTTCTCGATCGGCACGCCTTCCTTCGCCTCGAGGGCCTGGTGCAGCCCCTCGGAGTAGCGCCGTCCCTCCATCATGCGGCCGGTGAATTCGTCGATGATGATCACCTTGCCGTCCTTGACGATATAGTCGGTATCGCGCTCGAACAGGGTGTGGGCGCGCAGCGCCTGGTTGACGTGATGGACCAAGCTGACATTGGCGATGTCGTAAAGGGTCGTCTCCTTCAACAGGCCGCTTTCGGCGAGCAGCGCCTCGATCCTGTCCGCGCCCTCCTCGGTGAGGGTCACGGTGCGCATCTTCTCGTCCTTCTCGAAGTCCGATGCCTCCAGCCTGGGGATCAGGACATCGACCTGGGCGTACATCTCGGAGCTGTCCTCCGCCGGGCCCGAGATGATCAGCGGCGTGCGCGCCTCGTCGACCAGGATCGAATCCACCTCGTCGACGATGGCATAGTTGAAATCCCGCTGGACCATGTCCTCCAGGCGGAACTTCATATTGTCGCGCAGATAGTCGAAGCCGAATTCGTTGTTGGTGCCGTAGGTGACGTCGGCGCCGTAGGCGGCCCGGCGCTCGGAATCGTCCAGCCCGTGCAGGATGCAGCCGACCTCGAGCCCGAGGAAACGATAGACCGCGCCCATCCAGTCGGCGTCGCGCCGGGCCAGATAGTCGTTGACCGTGACCACATGGACGCCCTTGCCGGAGAGGGCGTTCAGATAGACCGGCAGGGTCGCGACCAGGGTCTTGCCCTCGCCGGTCTTCATCTCGGAAATCATGCCGCGATGGAGCACCATCCCGCCCATGAGCTGGACGTCGAAATGGCGCTGGCCCAGGGTGCGTTTCGCCGCCTCGCGCACGGTGGCGAAGGCGTCGACCAGCAAATCGTCCAGCGTGGCGCCGTCGGCGAGGCGGGCCCGGAAATCGTCGGTCCGCGCCCGCAGCGCCTCGTCCGACAGGGCTTCCATCTCCGGTTCGAGGGCGTTGATCGCTTCGATCTCGGACCGAAGGGTTTTCAGAATTCTGTCGTTGGCGGTACCGAGGAACCGCCGGGCAAGGGCAGCGAACATGGAGGGCCTCGAAAGGTGCGGGACCGCCGGGACCGCGCGGATCGCCTGACAAATAGGGGCCGGCGCGGCCCCTGTCAACGACCGCTCCGGCCGGGATCGGCGGCGGCGGCGGGGCGGGGCGGGGGATGGTGCCACGCCTTCCCTTGTGCCGCGACCGCCGATATGCATGATGCGGTGCCGGCCCGGCGCCGGCTTGTCGCAGGAAGAACCGACCGATGAAACTCGCCAAATCGCCCCTCGCCCCCGCATCGATGCCCACGTTGCCGCCGGTGGCCGGCGTGCGCCTGGCGGCGCGCCCCTGCGGCATCCGCTATCGCGGACGGACCGATCTGATGCTCGCCGAACTGGCGCGGGGAACGGCGGTGGCCGGCGTCTTCACCCGGTCGCTGACGGCCGCGGCGCCGGTCGAATGGTGCCGGAAGGCGCTGGCCGGCGGCAAGGCGCGGGCCCTGGTGGTCAATTCGGGCAACGCCAACGCCTTTACCGGCGGCCTCGGCGACGCCTCGGTCGGGCGGATCGCCGGCGCCGTGGCGAAGCTCCTGCGCTGCCGCAAGGACGAGGTCTTCCTCGCCTCGACCGGCGTCATCGGCGAGCCCTTGCCGGACGGGCGGATCACCGCCGCGCTGCCCAAGCTGAAGGGGGCGCTGGGCGAAAAGGGCTGGCCCCAGGCGGCGCGGGCGATCATGACGACCGACACCTTCCCCAAATTCGCCACCCGGACCGCGTCGATCGGCGGCGCGCCGGTGCGGCTCAACGGGATCGTCAAGGGGTCGGGCATGATCGCGCCGGACATGGCGACCATGCTCGCCTTCGTCTTCACCGACGCCGCGATCCCGGCGCCGGTGCTCCAGCGGCTGCTCGCCGGCGCGGCGGATCGCTCGTTCAACGCGATCACCGTCGACAGCGATACCTCGACCAGCGACACGGTACTCGCCTTCGCGACCGGCAAGGGCCCAACGCATCCGACGGTGCGCGACGCCAAGGACGCGCATCTGCGCGAATTCGTGGATGCGCTCGAATCGCTGATGGTCGAGCTCGCCCATCTGATCGTCCGCGATGGCGAGGGGGCGCGGAAGTTCGTGACCATCCACATAACCGGCGCGGCGTCGGCCAAGGCCGCCCGGCGGATCGGGCTCGCGGTGGCCAATTCGCCCCTGGTCAAGACCGCCATCGCCGGCGAGGACGCCAATTGGGGCCGGATCGTCATGGCCGTCGGCAAGGCGGGCGAGCGCGCCGACCGGGACCGGCTGGCGATCGCCATCGGCGGCCATCCGGTCACCGAGGACGGCAAGGTGCGCCCCGGCTACGACGAAGGCCCGGTCGCCGCCCATATGAAGGGCGACGAGATCGAGATCGCGATCGATGTCGGGGTCGGGCGCGGCCGGGCGACGGTGTGGACCTGCGACCTGACCCACGGCTATATCGATATCAATGCCGACTACCGAAGCTGATCCGCCATCCGACGACGGGGCGCCGCTGATGCTGGTCGTGGCGGCGGCGCTGGTCGATCTGGACGGCCGGGTGCTGATCGCCCGCCGCCCCGACGGCAAGCCGATGGCGGGGCTGTGGGAATTCCCCGGCGGCAAGATCGCCCCCGGCGAGACCCCCGAGGCGGCCTTGATCCGCGAGCTGCGCGAAGAGCTGGGGATCGATACCGCCGAGAGCTGTCTCGCCCCCTTCACCTTTGCGTCCCATGCCTATGCGGACCGGCATTTACTGATGCCGCTGTATCTGTGCCGGCAATGGAAGGGGCGGGTCACCGCCCGCGAGGGCCAGGAGCTGGCCTGGGTACGGCCGGCGCGGTTGGGCGATTACGCCATGCCCCCGGCGGACCGCCCCCTGACCGCCATGCTGCGGGATTTCCTGTAGGGTTTTCCGGCATTGGCGGCGGTCGCCGCAGCCTGGACGTTCATCCTTGCTTAACGCGTCGATGCAATCCTTGCGCGTGTTCTGCGATGGAGGCCGTTCCTAATGAGTGTGTCGCTTCGGGTGCGGGAGATGGGACGAGAACGCGCGGCCAAGACCGGCGCGCCCCGCTTCCTGCCCGCTTGGCGCCGCTGGCTGGTCGGCGGGAAGTCCCGCGACCGATTGTTCGTCGATGCCGCGCAGGGCGGCATCGCGCTGTGCGTCGACGGGGTGGTCCAGGACGTCAATCCGGCGATGCCCGACATGTTCGCCTGCGATCCCGACTGGTTGATCGGTCGCGCGATCGACGAGCTTGTCGTTCCGACCGAGCGCGCCACCTTCCTGGAATGGTGGCGCGCCTGGACGACCGAGCGCTCGGACCAGGACATCGAAAGCATCTTCTGGACCTGTCACGGAATCGAGTTTCCGGCGCGGGTCTTCCTGCGCTACGAACGCTTCGCCGGGCGCGACGTGCAGATGGTGACCATCCGCGACATCAGCTACCGCCGCCGGGTCGAGGAGGAGCTGCGCCAGAAGAAGGAGCAGGCCGAGCTCGCGAACCAGGCCAAGTCGGACTTCCTGGCGACCATGAGCCACGAGATCCGCACGCCGATGAACGGGATCATCGGCATGTCGGGCCTTTTGCTCGATACCGATCTGGACGACCAGCAGCTTTCCTATGTCGAGGCGGTGCGCGAATCGGGCGAGGCGTTGCTCACCATCATCAACGACATTCTCGACTTCTCCAAGATGGAGGCCGGGAAGCTTCAACTCGAGGCGGTCGACTTCAATCTGGGGCGCGCCGTCGACGGCGTCGTCGAGCTTCTCGCACCGCGTGCCTACGCCAAGGGGCTGGAGATCGCGTCGCTGATCGACAGCCATGTGCCGCGCGACCTGCATGGCGATCCAGGGCGGCTGCGGCAGATCCTCCTCAATCTTCTCAGCAACGCGATCAAGTTCACCGAACGGGGGGTCGTCTCGGTCGAGGCGACCTTGGCCGAGAACGACGGCGACGAGGCCGTGGTCCGCTTCGACGTCATCGATACCGGGGTCGGCGTCGAAGCCGACGCCTTGCCGTATTTGTTCGAACGCTTCACCCAGGCCGACCCATCGACGACCCGGCGTTTCGGCGGCACCGGGCTCGGCCTCGCCATCTGCAAGAAGCTGGTCGGGATGATGGAGGGCGAGATCGGCGTCGAAAGCCGCGCCGGCCAGGGCAGCCGATTCTGGTTCAAGGTCCGGCTCCGCAAGCAGGCGAAACAGACCGACGGCGGGGCGCCGGATCGCCGCGTTCTCCGGGGCTTGCGGGTCCTGGTCGTCGACGCGCGCCTGATGAGCCGGGAGATCATGCGCGGCCAGTTCCTCCATGAGGGCATCGACGTCGTGGCCGCCGAAGACGCGGCCGGCGCCCTGTTTCATGTGCGGGACGCGGCGGCCGTGGGGCGGCCCTTCGACATGGTCGTCATCGATCACGCGCCGCCGGCCCTGGACGGCGAGGCGCTGGGCCGGGAAATCAAGCGCCTCCCCGAATGCGCGGCCCTGCCGATGGTCATGTTGACCCGCATGGGCAAGCGCGGCGACGCGCGCCGGATGCGGGCCGCGGGGTTCGCCGCCTACCTGACCAAGCCGGTCAAGCCGGACACCATCTACGACTGCCTGGCCGAGCTCGCGGGCCGTCGAAAACTCACCGTTCAAACTCCCAACGATGGGGAGGGACTCGTGACTCAGCACAGCATCGCCGAAACCCAGACCCGTCAGCTTCGCATCCTGCTCGCCGAGGACAACCCGGTGAACCAGATGCTCGCCCTCGCCCTGTTGGAGAAGGACGGCCACCGGGTCGACGCCGTCGCCAACGGGGTCGAAGCCGTCGAGGCCGTGCGCACGCTGCCCTACGACCTCGTCCTGATGGACGTGCAGATGCCGGAGATGAACGGCTTCGACGCGACCGCCGCCATTCGTGACCTGTCGCCGCCGATGAACGGCGTTTCCATCGTCGCCATCACCGCCAACGCCATGAAGGGCGATGCCGAGAAATGCCTGGATGCCGGCATGGACGATTATCTCGCCAAGCCCATCGACAAGGCGCGCCTGCGCGCCATGATCGAGAAATGGGGCGGCGTCCGGCGGGCGCCGGTCGAGGCCGAAACCCGGCTCGAACCGGCGGACGCGTTCGACACCGCGATCATGGAGGGCCTCACCCAATCGATCGGCGCCGAGAAGATGGCCGATCTGGTGGCCAGCTTCGCCCGCGACCTGCGCACCCGCGCCCGCCGGCTGGAGAAGCTGGCCGACGCCGGCGACTTCGCCGGCCTGGTCGAACAGGCCCACGACATCAAGAGCACCGCCGCCAGCCTCGGCGCGAACGGCCTGTCGCAGCGCGCCAAGGAAATCGAGATGGCCGGCCGTCAGGGCCTGTTCGAAGAGGTCGCGCGCCTGATCCCCGGAACGATGACGGTGATCGACGAGACCCTCGACTTCGTCGCCCGCCGCTATCCGGAGACGGCCTCCGCCGCCTGATCCCGGCTTCGCCTACGGCGTGTCGGGGCCGGCTTCCGGGTCGACCTCGCGTCCCCCCAGCGCGTCGGCCAGGCTGTGGCGGGCGCTGCCCGGCGCCAGCGGCCGCGGCTGGGCGTCGTGCGGGGCCCAGCCGGTCAGGAAGATCACCTCGAAGGTCGCCGGGATGCGGCCGTCCTCGCCGGCGAACCGCGCCGCGTACAGCGCCGCCGCGCGCATCAGGACCGCGCGCCGGGTGAAATGCCGCTGGCGCAGGGAAAGGGCGTTGCTCTCGCCCATATGGCGCAGGTCTCGCATCAGGGCGAAGGCGTCCCGGTAGGTGACGGTGATCCGGTCCCGGTCGGCGACCGGCAGGGCGAAACCCGCGCGCTGCAACAGGGCGCCGGCGTCGCGCAGATCGACCGCCGGCGAGGTGCGCGGGCCGGCGCCGCCGGTCTCGGCGATCTCGGCCTCCAGAAGCGCCTCGCGCAGTTCGCGCAGCGTGTCGCCGCCCAGAAGCGCCGCCAGGAACAGGCCGTCGGGCTTGAGGGCGGCGCGGATCTGCGCCAGCGCGCCGGGCAGGTCGTTGGTCCAATGCAGGGCCAGGCCGCTGAGGACCAGGTCGAACCGCCCGCCGGCGAAGGGCAGGGCTTCCTCGTCGGCGACGACCGCCGGCCCGCCGGCGCGGCGGGCCATGGACTCGGACAGGTCGCATTGGACGATCCGGGCGATGCCCTTGCGGTTCCCGACCGCGCGCGCCACCGCTCCGGTGCCGCTGCCGATATCCAGGGCCAGGGGAAAGCGTCGGTCGATATCGTCCAGCCTGGCCGCCAGCCGCGCCGCGACTTCGCGATGCAGGAAATCGGTCGGCTCGGCCCGTCGGGCGGCCCGGTCGCGGTGGCGGGCCACCGCGCGCCGGTCGAACGGGCCGGCGGCCGCGCCGTCGGCGGGGGTCGGGCGATCGGTCATCGGCGGGTTATGACATGGCGGCGGCGCCCGGCAAAGGGACGTCGGGCTTGACATGGGCGGCGCGGCGGGGAGCATGGACCCATGGACGGACCCGGGCCGACGGCCGGCGCCTGGCGGCGCCATGCCGCACGGGCGCTCGACCTGCTCCTTCCGCCGCGCTGCCTGAACTGCGGCGCGGTCGTCGAGTCGGCCGGCGCCCTGTGCGGGTCCTGCTGGCGCGAGGTGCGCTTCCTGGCGCCGCCGCTCTGCGCGATCTGCGGCCTGCCCTTCGATTTTCAATCGCCGGCCGAGGCCGGCGCCCTGTGTGGTGTCTGCCTGCGTGAACGGCCGGCTTTCGACCGGGCCCGCGCCGTGTTCCGCTACGATCAGGCGAGCCGCCGCCTGGTGCTGAATTTCAAGCATGGCGACCGCATCGACGCGGCGAAGGGCTTCGCCGTCTGGATGGCGCGCGCCGGCGCCGCGCTCCTGGAGGAAGCCGATTTGATCGCGCCGGTGCCTCTGCACCGCTCGCGCCTGTTCCGCCGGCGCTACAACCAGGCGGCGTTGCTGGCCCTCGCCCTGCCTCGGCGGGACGGCTGCGCCTGCATCCCCGACCTGCTGGTCCGGCGGGTTCGGACGCCGCCGCTGGGCGGGCTGGGCCCGG
>Ga0070728_10002796_pt1 | contig 20614 bp, 15 predicted proteins | sample tdDd471_FD_66723 | JGI IMG/M metagenome (GOLD analysis project Ga0070728, IMG submission 66723) | Marine sediment microbial communities from the Atlantic coast under amendment with organic carbon and nitrate - tdDd47.1 | ecosystem: Environmental > Aquatic > Marine > Coastal > Sediment | place... | reverse complement strand
TACGCCCGAAGCGGTTGCCAGTTTTTCAAGTTCCGGTCGTTTGAATTTGACCGTTACACTCTCGCTACCAAGCAGATCAACACTACCGGACAAAGTAATGCCGGGGCGGTCGGTTATCAGCCATTCGGCAAAAATCCTTACCGGTGCGTCAGATGAGAAAATGACTTCGTCACTGGTGTTTTTTAACTCGGTTCCCGAAAGCAATAAATATCTCAGCAATTCAGTTTCATAACTGGAGCAAAAGAAACCCTTGGCCTTTGCATTAAAGCCCTTGCAGGCTGTAAGCTCTGATATTTCATTGGCTGCTGCAAAGCCTTCCAGATATTTTTCGTCTTCGCTGTTTTGAAGATCGGTGATTTTCCACCACGCGCCATTGTCCATCTTTTCGGCAGAAAGATTGCTGTTTTTGGCTGGTTCGGGTAATAGCAGTGAAACAAAAGAAGTACCATTTTTGTTGTCTACGCTAGAGCGAAGCACGGTATGGGTCAATTCCCGGCGGTTTCCCGGATCATGATAGTTTTCTTCAGTGGTGAAATCTATCTCACCTTCGGCAGAGGAAACCAGAACCTGAACCTTGGCTTCATCAAATTGCCACTTGCCACCCTCATTAAGCTCTTCGAAAGTACCACCGGAATTTCCTCCACCATGACCGTGCCAGAGTAAACTTGCTGTATGTGATTCGTCATCCAAAAAATGCATTTCATCAAACACGATAAAATATTTTTCGCGGACAAATATTACATGACGGCTCCAGTCGGTTTCGGGGGCTTTCTCGAAATAGCTGGTGTCGCCTCTTGTGTAAGACAGGTTATGATAATCGAAATGATCGTTGATATATGCATCACCATCTTTGCCCGGAACATAGCCACCTTCATCGCCTTCCTTTACCACCCACTCGCCGTTTTCATCCTGTACCAGCATGGGCAAAACCAGTTTGAACAAGGCCGGACCTCTGTCGTCCACCAGAATCAGGTTGTGATTATCGGCGTTATAAACCAGCGAATGATTATCCCAGCCAAGATATCCCGGGTCCAGCAGTAGTGGTGAACCATAGGCGTGCATGTGTATTACATTTGGGTCATTGTGATCATGACCCCCGGCCCCTTCAAGCTCGTTTCCAAGCCGTGTAACCGGAGTACCTTTTGCTATACCATGTTCGTCTGTCATATGCAGATAAATGGCGTTGCGGTCTTCCCAGTCGGAACGGAAAATAGAGATTCCGGCATCATATAAAAACTGGTTTTTCTTCCAGCCCAGATCCACCGGAGAAAGCGGATCGACGTTTTCATCAAAAAACACCAGGGTTTCAACGCTTTGGTCAATCGAGCCCGATGAGTAGTATTTAATACGTTGAAAATCCCAGGCCCAGCGATAAAGTGCGCCGTTGGGCAAATCCACCACTTCACCGAGAGCGAGTTGTGAACCGGGAGAATTGTCGTCAATGGGAGGATAGGTGCCATCCGGCATGATGGTTCTGACAAGCCAGTCGTTTATTAAAAGATGTTTTTCTCTAAAGAGAAAATCGCCGTAGTTAAAGCCGTCCAGCTCAAATCCCTCGGGCCCAACATAGCGATGCAGAGCACGGAAAAAGGGCAGGTGGTTGATGGCAGAATAGTGATAATAGCCTGCGCCTTCGCCATATCCGCCATCTCTGGGAATCTGTGCATCAAGGGCGATGCGGTCGGTCAAAACTATCGCCAGATTGATCCAGTTCTCGGGTTTGCGATAGCCGAAAGGATCTTCTTCTTCCAGATATCCCGCATAGCCATTGAGCGCAATGGCTGCGACACCTAAAGCTGCAGCGGATTTGACCATGTGATTATTGTTCAGCGAATTGACCGCAGGAAACTGATCGGCCACCCAGTCCTGATAAAAATCGGCAGCCAGGTCGACTACATTTGTAACCACTTGATCCTTCTTTTCAAATGGATAGCCGGCACCCGCCAGAATGTCGTAAGCCGTGGCCCAGCATTGCAATTCCTGCGAAGTGTGAATATCCAGCACCATATTGGGAAAGCTGGTCATGCGGGAGGTGGTTTTCATATTGAGCAGCAAGAGCTCGGCTTTTCTGCCGTAAGCCAGACGATCCTCTTCGGTGGCAAAATCCACCGCCTGGTCTTTGTCGTCTACTGTTTTATTCATGGCATAAACAAAGGCAGCAGCCTTGGCAATATTGGCCTTGGCCTGCTCTTTGTATTTGTCGTGATTATCAAGCTCGTAGCCTTGATTGGCCTTGCTCAGAGTTCTTTTATAAAGCGTCAGAAAAGGCTCGCGATCCAGTCTGGAAGCAATCTCGACTTGTTCACCGGGGCCGTACAACAGTCGCGGAACGCTCTCCCAATCCATATCATTTTGAGACCAAAAAGCCATGGCAGGCTGGCAGAACAAGAATGTGCAAAAGAAAACCAGTAAGGTAAATTTGTGCATTTTATACTCCTGAAATCCACAATGATGACACGAGGTGACATTCTACCGCATTTATCTCAGATTGTGAATCTATTAATGGTTAGTATGAAAATGCCATTTTTGGGAAAATTTTGGGATGTCAGACTTGTTCAGAAATCGCTTTTGCTCTAAGTAGAGTTTTTGAGTCATAGTGGCGCGGGATTTACGCTGGTTCTGTTTTTCTGACATAACTGGGCGAAAACATAAAGGCATAAACCATTGAAAACATTGACAATAATATTGAGCGAACCTGTAAGGTGGCCAATTCGGGCGCAAATAATTTCTATTACTTCCAAAAAGGCCATGCCGGGCTGTTGTTGCACATGTTTGCTGTGTTGTAATTGATTGAAATTGTTGACTTTATTATTTTGCAAATTGCTCCGGGCGACTATATTCATTTGTAATATCAATGGCTTATCATGACAACTGATAAACATATGAACGGAAAATGTAGCCTCGCGTTTCCTCATGTGGGCTGATGTTATCTGCTGTATTCTCATGTACCTCAATGTAGCCTGATGTAGTTCGATGTATGCACAAAGTATCTTGCTGTATGCTCAGGTAATCATAAATATGCTGATGTAGCTTGCAAAATTTAGACGGAATGTTGTTTAATGTGAGGTTTGTTTTAACTATTGCATTGCTGAGATATTGAGCAAATCGAAGGCAAATTGTAGCTCTTGCCGAAAAGTCGTACTAAAGCTATTTCCATGCTATACTCACGGTCAGAAATTTTAGCCTAAAGCCAAAATTATTCAGCAACGGAAAGACAAGGCCATGCACGCAGTCAAAAACATCTTAGCTTCGCTGTTTTTATTTCTGATCCTGATTTTGTCAGGTTGCGGAACTTCTGACCCCGGAATCATCGATGGTGATATGGATTATGACTTTGCGGAAGTTGAAGAAATGAGCGATGGTGATCCTGATGAGGCTGAAATTGCCGAAAAAGAAGTTGAAGATTTGGATGCTGATGAAGAGAGTGACGAAACCGAGCAGGCCGAATTCGATCTAGAGTTGGATGCTGAGGATGAAACGGTAGAATATGATGAAGAGACTGAAGTTGTTGAGCCACGATTGTTTTGGGTTAAAAATGGATCAATAGCCAGCAATCAGGCCGACTTTATTTATTTGCGCGGAACAAATATTTCCAATCTGGCCAAGACTGCCGAGGATCACCTGTATGACCTGACTGCCGAAGATGTCGAGCTATTAAAATCATCGGGCATCAATATGGTGAGACTGCTGACTTTCTGGAATGCTATTGCACCGACTGCGGACAGCATTGATCAGGGCTATCTCGATGCCTATCTTGAACGGGTGCAACTTCTGACCGATGCCGGCATATATGTGATTGTCGATATGCATCAGGATTTATGGGGCGAGCCTTTTCAACCGCATGGTGCGCCCTCCTGGGCTTGTCCTGAAGAATTAAAGGAAGGTTTTGTCTGGCAGGAACCATGGTGGATGAACTATCTCTCAACCCAGGTTTCAGGCTGCTTTGATTACTTTCTCTCTAATGAAGAAATGCAGAACAAATTTGTCGCAGCCTGGGTGGCGATGGCAGAAAAGGTCAGTAATGAAGAGCTGGTTTTGGGTTTCGATATTATCAACGAACCGTTTGCCTATGGTGGTGTAGGTAACAGAGCTTTTGATAATGAGGTGCTATCGCCCCTGTATCAGAAGGTTATGACTGGTATTGAACAGGTTTGTCCCGGACGTATATTTTTCTGGGAACATAGCGCAGGTTTTGTAGCTGGTCTTTCTGATGCCTATCAAATACCGCAAGACCTACAAGACCGGGTGGTTGTCTCGCCTCACTTCTACCCCAAATCGGTACACGAAATTGACGAGCAAGGTTATCTCGGCACACTGGAAGAGCTGGAAAGTGACCTGATGTTTATTCTGCAGGTTTATACCGATGCCAAGGTGCCACTCTGGATGGGCGAATATGGAGGCATGACCAACAACCCGGGTTTTGCAGAATATCTGCAACAGATACACAGTATCTTTTTAAAATACGGCATTCACTCCGCCCAGTATGGTTACGAGCCAAACGATGGTGGCTTTGCTTTCATAGATTCTAAAAGCCAGTTAAAAGATGTTTTCAAGCCGGTCTTTCTAATGCCTACCCCTGCTGCATTGCCTGAAAAACCATCTTCGATGGAGGCCGACTGGGAAGCGGGCAGCATGGAAACAAAGTTCAATTGTACAACCGGTAAAACAATTAAAGTTATTACAGCAAATAGTGCCGATACCTGCCTGTTTGAACCGGCTAACAATGTAGCCGAATTTGTTTCAAAAGTGGGCCAGACAACGACCAGTTGCTTAAAAGACGGCCCGGTTACCTTGAGCTGCCAGAGAGCTTTAGAGCCTGACGGCGATATGGATCAGGAAATGGAATAATAATAGCCTGAAATCAGTCAAATTTAGGGACAGTCAGAAATATAGAAGCTTTCATTTTTTTAGCTGAAATATTGGATAAGTTTCATTTAGTTTGATTGCCAAAACAATTTTTAGCTTGATCAACTATTTATAAGCTGTAGAATAAAGATGTATGAAACATTTGAGGACGATTATTATTAACCGATAAATGGCGTGAGTTGAAGTTTTGCGCCTTGTATCAGCTTGGAGGAAATTTATGAAAGCCAACGATATTGAGCAGGCCTTTACAAATTCCATTGCAGCAGAAAAGCACTCATCTAAATTTTATGTTCAACTAAAGTCATATACCGATGATGAACAAACTGCTTCTCTGTTTCAAAAAATGGCGGATCAGGAAATAGAACATGCCAGAAAACTGGAGCAACAATGGGCCAGTCTGACAGGTAAACAATTAATTGGTTTCCCAAACCAGAATATGGAATACGTTGAAACAGTGCCGGTCTGGAAAGAGGCCAGCGATATTTCTTACGTCGAGGCTTTGAACATTGCCCGTGATGCAGAAGAGCAGGCTGTTTTGTATTATGGCGCTTTTGCGGAGCAGGCTGAGGGTGAAGTGGCTGACTTTTTCAATGCCCTGGTTAAAGAAGAACAAATGCATGCCAATTGGATAGAAGGTCTAATTTCTAAGCATGCAGTAGGTAATAAATAAGGTTTGATCCAATATCATCAAAACATGATTTAGCAGGAGTCAAGTATGAAAAGAGTTAAGTATATGTCGAAATTTGCCAAATCTTTTACCACCAAGGAAATTGAAGATCTGGCAGTACAATCTGCAAAGCATAATAAAGAAAATGATATCACCGGCGTTTTGATGGCTTCCGGGGATTTATTTTTCCAAATAATCGAAGGGCCTGATGACAAAATTGATCAGCTGGTTGAAAGAATAGTAAATGATACAAGGCACAAGGAAGTTATCATTTTAAACAACCTCAGTGGAGATTTCAGCAGACTTTTCCCGGACTGGTCCATGAGACAGATAATACTAACCGAAGAGGTCAGTATCGAAAACAATGCCTTGAAAGCCATTATGGAAACATTATTTATTCAGCAACGCCTGACAGAAAACCTGACCCAGATGCTGGAAAGATCTGTCTGGCAACAGCTTGCCAGATAGTAACAAGCTGTGCTTTGGCATGACTGATAATTGATGCTTAGTTTCTAATAAGCGTTTAGTCTGAGAACGTATCCTCCAGTTTACCGGCAGTAGTCAGCGTTGGCCAAACCCTCACAGACGCCGATATTATAGGAGCTTTTCCAGTCGCCAGAGTCTGGTCTGCAACCGCTGGTGAAGAACCAGCATTTGCCATCAGGGCTTTCCAGAGTATCCACATCGGCAGTACAGGCCTCAGAAATGGTGCAGCCAACAGGTTCTTTGGTGCCGAAGCATTCGTTTTCTGTATCGTAGGGTTTCGCTTCAATAACCCAGCAAAAAGCATGGGCCATACAATCATCAATCGAGAGTTTGGAGCAGTCGCAGAGTTCTGTGTCGTTGTTGCAGGAAACCCAGCTGCCTTCGATGGTGTGCAGTTTAAGAAAGGGTTTTACCTGGTTGTAGCTTGTCTGAAGCGTCACCATTTGAACTGCTCCAATAGTTTGATTTTCAAATCCAGCCTCTTTTAATGCTGCCTCCAAGCACTTGTTGCGCTCTGCTTTTTCTTCATCATCCAGATAGTCAAAGCCGTCGCCGTTCGACTCGCCCTTACGAAGACGCAGTGTAAAGCCGAACTCAACATCAGGGTTGGCAATCGCCACAGCCAGACGAGCCTCGTCACCCGGCATAGCTTTGGCACTCGGATCTTCATCTGCTATCATGATATCTTCGCAGCCTTCAGCAATGAATATTTCCGCCTGCTCAAGGGCTTTTGCATCGTCATCTGCATCAGACATTTCAGCTGCGCAAGAACACAACAGGATAAAAAACAAAACAATACCAAAACTTAAAAAGTTGAATTTAAACATTCCCACTCCCCTAGTTAAGATGGTTTTTTGTGCGAGTCGTACTGAATTTGATTATAACCATCAGAAATATAGTTTGCAATGAAAAATGTTTTTCACGTATAAAAAATTATTCCCAGAGACAATGCACATCATGGATGCTGGAGCCAGTCGGGTTATCAAGAACTTCTGGCCAGAGTTCTGTTTGTTTAAAAGCGCGTTGCATCAGTGGCATGACATAGGAAATTACCAGATCAAGCTGTTGTTTTCTGGTGATAGTTGCCACGCCGTCCATCATGCTGTAGTTTTTATGATCGCCAAACAGACTATGATTGCCACCTTTGATAAACACTTTACATTTTGGTGGATGGTTCTCCGACCATGCCGGATCGAAGTTAAAGAGCTTTGTGCTTTGCTGATCAAACTCCGCGCCCATTACCAGAAAATATCCCGGTATTTGCAAACCGGAATCCTGCGCCGGCCCCAGCCAGACGGAGGATACGCCATGATCCAGCAGATCGGGATACAACCTGTAAACGTTCTGCATGCGGGCGCATCCTCTGGAGTGGCCTATCATTGCTAATTCGTAAGTTGTGCTGAGTCCCTCCAGTATCGGATCAAGCTGACCCAGATCGGCTTCGATAAAGGGAGCGATGCGATTATAAATTCTGTCGGCCACCTCGGGAGGGGAGTCGTTTTCTGAAATACTGGCGGGCATCAGTGAGATAAAGCCCCAGCTTGCCAAAATTTGTGCGATGTATTCATATCCGATGTGCAGTGAGCCATTGCCATGCAGAATGACCACCAGGGGGAACTCTCCGCTGATGGGTTTTCTTCTGACAGAGCCACATTCAGCCGGATAGAAAACCCGCATTTCATCATCAAGCAGATCCAGATAGCCCGCCGCATAAGGGCCGGTATTTCCTAGTTCAGCGTTTACCTGGTTGCTGGCTGAAGGAGTTGTTGAGTCACAGGGGATAATTCCCTCCGGGGCAATCTGCAAAGTCTCGTTGCTTAAGTTTGAATTAAAGCCGTTGACAGTAATTGAAACTTTGCCACTTAACTCTTTGTCAACCGCAATAAGCAGGCGGTTTTCATCGGCTGCAATATTGCTGAACAAACCGCCAGCAATGTTTGTGGAACCAATGGATACACTGTAGTTTGCAGGGACAAGAGGATTGCTGCCCAAAAATCCGTTGCCATCTAGAACCAGCAAGTCACCAACTGTCGCCTGCATCGGGTGAAAGCTGTAGAAATCCACTTCGAAACTGGAAACTGATTTGCGTTGATCGCATCTGCCCAGAGAGAAATCGCAGATTAAATCTCCGGGGCAGTCGTCGAACGATTCGCAAAAGCCTGTCGGTAACATTTCTTCATCGCCGTCAACGCCTTGTTCGTTGTCGTTTGAAAACTCGAACTCGCTCTTGTCTCCATCGATATTGTTTTCTGTTTGCTGATCTGAATCCAGATCAATCTCGGAAAAATCACCGTCGATTGCTTTGTCAAGATCCGAATCCTGTGTTTCGGTAGTATCCTCATCAAGATCGCCATCATAGTAAATGGGAACGTCACCATCGGAAACAGAGGTTTCACCACCGCACCCAAGGGTCAAAAAAATTGCTGAAATGATGGCAATTGCAACAAGTATTCTTTTCATGGTTTACTGCGCTTTCTATATAGCTCAACTTCTGACCTTGCAAACAATTTGTATGACAGATGAAAAATTATTTATTCTCTTTGCTGCTATCACGCTCGTTGAAGATTTCTTCACACAATGAACTGAATCCTGTTTCCCAGGCATGGGGCATGGCTTCGCTTGCTTCCTCCCGATGTTTTCTGGCAACTATCCGTACGAAACCTATGTAATCACCCGCATCCTTTAACAGTGTCTCTTCGACCGAGGGAAAGATATTCATTCCCGCAAGATCCATGGCCTTTTCCTGAATGGCCCAGTGTTTATAACCTTCCTCAAGGGTGTCGGCACATTCTATCTTAACCAGTTCGGTTTTGTTCCAATGGTTGAACCACCACTCTTTTGTATGGAAAGTAAAGCAATCCGGTTCCCAGAAAACATTGCCGTTTTCCTGTTTGGCAAGCAGGTGCTCCGGTACCTTGAAATTGTCGAAATCCTGCATTAATCCAGGCAGGGCGCAGGCCATGGTTCCTCCCGGCTTCAAAAAGCTGGTGATGTAGGAGAGGTAAAGATCATCGGTGCCGAAATAGCCATAGGAGTCTACCGCCAAGATCAGATCGAAATAGTTTTTGGCGAAAGGCAAACTGTGTGCCTCTGCCCGAATGGGAATGATTTTGTCTTCCAGAGAAAACTCGGCAATCCTTTTCTGGTTTTCACTGGCTTCGATCCACAGATCGGTGGCGTAGACTGTGGCCCCGAATTCTTTTGCCAGAAAAATGGAACTCATGGCACGGCCACAACCGAGATCCAGAATCTTCATATTTTCCTCGATTTCAATCCTTTCGGTTAGCCATTCCATCAACCACATTGAGTTCGGCCCCATCTGGTTTTCAGCCACAAATTCCGGGTCGTAGTTATTTGAACGAGGAAAGCTCTCGTTATACATCAGTATTTTCCAATCCATTCTAATCTCCTGTTTGTAAAGCTGGCAATATGCTTTGCATTGTCTGACAATGATGATATACTTCTCCCTACGTTTTACAAAGTGAAATAAAAATATTTCCGTAGTCGGTAGACAGACAGGTGTCTGGTTTGCCAGTGGAAATATCAAAGCAGTATATTGTATTTACTCATATTGGAGGAGAGATGAAAACTACGGGATTAATTTTAACGATTGCGTTTGTAATATCTTTAATGCTTGGTTGTTTTGGTGATGACAATACCGTTTCAGATTTATGTTCCAATGCAATTGCCAAGGCCAATCAATGCCAGCCGGAGTTACAAACCTATGTCAACAACCAGAATGGTGAAGGTGCCAGTCTGAACCTTCCCGTGCAGTCCACCTGCGAAGAAAATGACAAACTTAGTTCTCTTTCTGAAACCGAAATCATTGCCACTAATGCCAGCATCAATGCCATGGACTGTGACGATTTTGCCACCTATTTTGGCCAACTCTTTAACCTTTAACAGTTTTAAATGACTGCGCTAAAAGGCGCATTATAGCAACAACAAAAAACCCCGTCATCCTCAATGAATGACGGGGTTTGGTTTTTTATGACTTAAATTGCTCTAGTCAATAACGCCTAATTCTTTACCGACTTTGACAAAGGCTGCGATGGCCTTATCAAGCTGTGCCTTGTCGTGTTTGGCCGAAATCTGGGTACGGATTCTGGCTTTACCTTTTGGTACCACAGGATAGCTGAAGCCGATTACATAGATGCCTTCGTCCAGCATTTTGGCTGCGAAGTCATTGGCCAGTTTGGCATCGCCCAGCATAACCGGTGTAATCGGGTGAGTGCTATCGGGAATGGTGAAACCGGTTGAGGCCATTTGTTCGCGGAAGTATTTGGTGTTTTCTTCCAGCTTGTCACGAAGCTCGGTGGTCTCGGTGAGCATCTCCACACACTTCAAGGTGGCTGCCGAAATCATCGGGGCCAAGGCATTGGAGAAGAGATAGGGACGTGATCTCTGGCGCAAGAGCGCCACGACTTCTTTGGGAGCGGCGGTGAAGCCACCGGAGGCTCCGCCCATGGCTTTACCGAAGGTGGAAGTGACGATATCGACTCTGTCCATTACGCCACAATGCTCGGGGGTTCCGCGACCGGTTTTGCCCATGAAGCCTGTGGAATGGGAATCATCTACCATTACCAGAGCGTCATATTTTTCGGCCAGATCGCAAATCTCTTCCAGTTTGGCAATGTAGCCGTCCATGGAGAAAACGCCGTCTGTGGCGATCATTTTAATCTGGGCACCGGCTTCGTCGGCCGCCTTGAGCTGTGCTTCAAGGTCTTCCATGTTGCTGTTTTTATAGCGATAACGCATGGCTTTGCAAAGTCTTACGCCGTCGATAATGGAGGCATGGTTCAGCTCATCGGAGATGATGGCATCTTCTTTGGTGAGCAGAGTTTCGAACAAACCGCCATTGGCATCGAAGCAGGAAGAGTATAAAATGCAGTCTTCTGTACCAACGAATTTGGCAATGGCACTTTCAAGTTCTTTATGTACATCGTTGGTTCCGCAGATGAAACGTACCGAGGCCATACCATAACCGCGTACATCCATATTCTCTTTGGCAGCCTTGATCAATTCGGGATGATCGGCAAGACCAAGATAGTTGTTGGCGCAGAAGTTGATGACTTCGCCCTGTGGCACAGTGATGTTGGCACCCTGTTTGGACTTGATTATTCTTTCACCCTTCCAAAGGCCGTCAGCTTTAATGCCGTCAAGGATTCCCTGAAGTTTTCCCTGTAGTTTTCCGTACATTGTTATTCTCCTTGTAATTTTATATGTCTGAATTGATAATTCCGTTTATCTTTTTCATCTTTCGACAGTAGTCATCGTACAATAATCGTCATTCCTGCGAAAGCAGGAATCCAGCATGGTGTAACTGCAAAATAATTCTCAGCCTATCAGATGAGAGTTATCTTCTCCATGAAATAATTTCAATGCTGCTATCTCTTCGTATAAATCATGGATCCCCGCTTTCGCGGGGATGACGATACAATAAATTCAATGAACAAATGGCGTGTTCAGGTCTGAGACACTGAATCGGCATGCTATAAGATTCCCGTTTGATACGGGGGATTATTTAGCTAGAAGTTCAAAACCACTTTACCGCAGTTGCCTGTCTGCATCAGTTTGAAACCCTTTTCGTAGTCATCAAAACCGAACTCGTGGGTGATGACCGGGGCAACATTCAACTGACCTGATTTTAACAGACCCTTCATTTTAAACCAGGAATCCCAGATTCTGCGGCCGGTAATTCCGTGGATGGAGACGGCACGGAAAACTACATCGCTGGCAATGTCGACTGAAACTTCGGAGTTTGGAATACCAAGCAGAACCACATCGCCACCCATTTTAACGGACTTGATTGCAGCCTGAATAGCTGGTGGGGTTCCGGCGATTTCCATGGCAACGTCTACACCATGACCGCCCGTTTTGCTTTTGATATATTCCACCGGATCGGTTTCCTTGGTGCCGATAACATGGTCTGCACCAAGCTGTTTGGCCAGATCCATTCTGTACTGGTTGGAGCGACCAAAGGCAAAGATTTCGCCTGCGCCGATGGCTTTTAAAGTGGCAACGGCTAAAAGTCCTACCGGGCCAAGACCGTATACGGCTGCGGTTTTACCTACACAGTCGGCTGCGAAAACTGTATGAACAGCATTTCCCAAAGGATCCTGAATACTTGCAAATGCAGGAGGGGTATCTTCGTCGTTTTTCCAGATGTTCATTTCTGGCATGACAAAGTATTCGCGGAAGGCACCGTCTATGTCGTAACCCAGGCCTTTCCAGTCGTAACAGACATGACCATTGCCGGTGCGACAATTGTCACAGAAACCGCAAACAAGGTGTCCCTCGCCGGATACATAGTCGCCAACTTTGACATTGGTGACACCGGAACCAACAGCGACAACATCGGCGGCAAATTCATGACCGATGATAGTTGGCAGAGAAACTCTGCCCTGGCTCCATGCATCCCAGTTGTAAATATGAAGATCGGTACCACAAATGGCAACCGCTCTGTTCTTAAGTAGCACTTCACCAAAGCCTGGCTCCGGGATCGGAAGATCCTTGTATTCCAGTCCGCCCATCTCCGGTCTAGCCTTTACGATAGCCTTCATCATCGTCATCGCAACACCTCGTTAAAATGTAAAATGCAGATAGTAAATTTCCCCCAACGGATCATTATATACCGTAAGGGATGGTTGAGGCGGTATTTTACCTACTCAATTTTTCCAGTCAATTTATTAATGGTTAAAAAATACGATTATGCTTGGTTTTTTAGAAGAATGGCTAATCAGGTTCTTTTGCCGTATTGCTACTCTTTTGTCTCTATTGCAGGATCAGCTAAAAATCAGCCTCAATCGGTAATCTGGTATTCCTTGATTTTATATAAGAGTGCCCGGTGACTTATTTCCAGCAGTTTGGCAGCGGCGGTTCGGTTGCCCCCGGTTTTCTTCAGTGCCTTGCTTATCAGTACGTTTTCGATATGATAGACGGCCTTTTTGATGGAGAGATTGTTGGCCGGCAGATCCAGCTTGGGTGAAGGGTTGAACTCGGTGATTTTGGCTGGTAAATCGTCCACATCAATGCTGTCGGTATCACAGAGAACCATGGCCCGCTCGATAGTATTTTCCAACTCGCGCACATTGCCCGGCCAGTGATAACCCTCCAGCATGGTCATGGCCTCCGGGCTGCATTTTGAAATAGGCACTCCCAGCTTGTCACCGAAACGCTCGATAAAATGATCCACCAGCTTGACGGTATCCATGGGTCTTTCTCGCAGAGGCGGAATGTGGAGGTTGACAACATTCAGCCTGTAGTACAAATCTTCGCGGAAGCCACTTTTCTTAACCAGATCGTTGAGGTTCTGCACGGTTGCAGCGATGATTCTCACATCCAGTTTGATGGTCTTGTCACCACCCACCCGGCGAAGCTCTTCTTCCTGCAAAACTCTCAGTAATTTCACCTGCATGGAGGTTGATAATTCACCGATTTCATCAAGGAAAAGAGTGCCACCGTTGGCCTCTTCAAACATGCCCTTGCGCTGTTTGTGGGCATCGGTAAAGGCTCCTTTTTCGTGTCCGAAAAGCTCGCTTTCAATAATACTTTCGGGGATGGCACCGCAGTTAATGCCCACAAAAGGCTTGTCTTTTCTGTCAGAATTATGATGGATGGCTCTTGCAAATAACTCTTTTCCGGTTCCACTGTCTCCGGTAATCAAAACTGTGGATTTAAAGCCGGCCACTTTTTTGGCTGTTTTAAAGAGATTATCCATGTTGGGGTCGGCGGAAACGATGCGCGAAAAGTCGTAGTCCTCGTTCAATCTTCTTAAAAGCTGTTTGTTCTGTTTTCTAAGTCGTTCTCTTTCCTCAGCTTTTCGGATTGTCAGTAAAACCTCGTCCTGGCGGAAAGGCTTGTTGATGTAATCGTATGCACCATGTTTCATGGTTTCGATGGCATTTTCCACACTGCCGTAGGCGGTAATCATGATGATGGTAGTTTCTATTGATTTTTCGGAAATTGCATCCAAAAGTTCCAGCCCAGTCATCTTGGGCATATTGATATCACAAAGCACAATATCAAAGTTTTCGGAAACCAATTTATCCAATGCTTCAAGGCCATTGGCAGCCGTGGAACAATCAATCCCTTCCTTTTTAAGAACCATCGTCAGCATATGCCGGATATTTTCTTCGTCATCCACAATCAGGATTTTGGTTGTTTCCACTTCTGCCTCCAAAAAATAAAATGCACTTATCGCGAGTCTATACCGATCCCCCATCTCAGGCAATCAAAAACAGTCGTAATCTGCAAACACGGGCTGACCTGTCGGGTCAAAAAACTACCCAACATTGTTCACTACCACAAAAAAACGGCCAACCGTTTCAGGCTGGCCGTTTTATACAATGCTGTTATAAATTAATAAGCGGTCAGATAGTTGTCAACTTCCCACTGGTGAACCTGGGCAATGTAGTTATGCCATTCCTGACGTTTGGCATTTACATACTGCTTGAAGATATGATCTCCCAGTGTTTTCTTCATCAGGCTATCTTTTTCCAGAGCGTTGACCGCCTCGTTCAGATCTCCCGGTAAGGACTTGATTTTATAGCGTGAACGCTCGCGCTGGCTCATGGCGAAGATGTTCTTGTCGATTGAGGGGCCGGGATCCATCTGGTTTTCGATGCCGTCAAGTCCTGCTGCCAATGAAACCGCAACTGCCAGATAGGGGTTGCAGGAAGGATCGGGCATTCTCAATTCTGCTCTGGTGCCGGAACCACGTCTGGCCGGTACACGTACCAGAGGTGAACGATTGCGTTCACTCCAGGCGATATGTGTAGGTGCTTCATAACCCGGAACCAGCCTTTTGTATGAATTTACCAGAGGATTTGTAATGGCACAGATGCCACTGGCGTGTTTCAGCATACCGCCAATATAGTACAAACCTTCCTTGGAAATCTGATATTCGTTGTTGGGATCGTAAAAGGCATTTTCACCCTCCAGAGTGAAGAGGCTCTGGTTAATGTGCATACCGGAACCATTTATGCCGAAAATCGGTTTGGGCATAAAGGTTGCGTGCAAATCATGATCCAGTGCTACTTTGCGAACCACAAAACGGAAAGTAGCAATATTATCAGCGGTTAGGATTGCTTCACCGTATTTGAAATCAACTTCATGCTGGGCGTAGGCAACTTCGTGATGTGCCGCTTCAACTTCATAATCCAGACCCTCGAGAATGGAGACAATCTCGCGTCTGGCATCTTCACCACGATCAATCGGAGTCAGATCGAAGTAACCGCCTCGGTCATGGGTATGGGTCGTGGCACGTCCATTTTCATCTTTTTCAAAGAGGAAAAATTCTGCCTCAGGGCCGACATTCATGGTGTAACCCATCTCTCGAGCCTTAGCCACAACACGTTTAAGGATTGTGCGCGGACAGCCATCGAATTCCGAGCCATCCGGATTTGTAACATCACAAATCAGTCTGGCAACCTTGCCACCTTTTTCTTCCCAGGGAAAAACTCTGAAAGTCCTGAAATCCGGCACCAGAGCCATGTCCGATTCTTCAATGCGCGAAAAACCCTCAATGGATGAACCGTCAAACATAATTTCACCATCCAATGCCTTCTTAAATTGGCTTTTAGGCACTTCGACGTTTTTATTATGGCCCAGAATGTCGGTAAACCATAATCTCAGATTATGTACTTTTTCATCTTCCAGAATTCTCACAATATTCTCGCGGGAAGTCATTTTCTTCTCCTTCAACGGAAATTTTAAAACACCAAGGTATAAACCAACATCAACTGGAGGAAAAGTACGCCCCAAATGCATTGTTGTCAATTGTTTTATGCATTTTTTGCAAGATTTTATTGTCATAAGCCAGATTTTTAGTCGAATTTTTCACTTTTGCACACTCACAAGCGCACAATATACACAACTGCATAATATTTGCATGCAATCAGGGTAACAGACTATCACCTAAAAGGATGAAAGTTTAAAATGTACTCTAATTTAACTTGTTTTGACACTATCATTATGCAATACTTCAACTCCAAAAATGTTAGCAGGATTGAAAAAAGAAGCACAATTATGAGTATGAAAAAACAGATACTTGATGATATTCTACAAATGTCAAGTTACAGGGCATCGGATATGTTTGCAGCCGTTTGCAACAACGAACGCTTTATCCAGGCGGTTCAAAAAATGCTGGTTGCATCACTGGAATTCAAAGACCTTTTGCACAGCACAATGAAGACAGCACTTGAACAACTGAACATTGCCAGCAGAGAAGATATCGAAAAAATATCAAACAATCAGTTTTCAGTGGAAGATCGTCTGCTTGCAATCGAAGAAACCCTGGAACGAATTGAAGCCAAACTGGATTTAGTTAACCAATCGGAGAAAGTCGTTAAAAAGAGCAAAAAAACCAAAGCGGAGAAAAACTCTTGAAGGTTGTTTCCTTTATCAACGAAAAAGGCGGAACGTGCAAAACCACCTTTGCAGTAAATTTTGCTGCTTATTATGCTTTAAAGCGCAACAAAAAGGTTTTGCTGATCGACATGGATTCTCAGGGGCACTCGGGAAAATCGCTGGGCGTTCGGGTGCATGAAGTGGAAAACACCATCTATGATCTAATGACAAATACTCGTTTGAGTGTCGAGAAGACTATCGCCCCAACCGCTTATGAAAATCTGGACCTTCTGTGTGCCAACAAAAAATTATCCTACCTGCCGGAAGAATTGTCAGGAAAAACAGACCGCAACCTGAGGCTTTACAAGATTATCAAAAAGGTCAAGAATCTCGGATATGATTATATCTTTATTGATTCTCCACCTTCTGCTGGACTTGTTACCAGCAATATTCTGGTGGCCTCGACAGATGTTGTGGTACCTGTTGCCTTGACTTACCTGGCACTGGATGGATGCGCCGAAGTCGCAGGATCTATCCGCCATACCAGAGAAACTATCAAAGAAGCTGAATGCAAACTTGGCATGGTCGTGCCCACTCTCTATCGCAAGACCAAACTTGCAAATGAGATTGTAAAAAAACTTTCGGAATATTTTCCCGACAGACTCTCTAAAACCATTCTGGGTTACAATGTTAAAATTGACGAGGCCCAGAGTTTCGGTCAAACCATTTGGGAATATGATGCCAAAGGCAAAGGATCTCTAATGCTGGAAGCTTTGGCCGTTGAATTATACAATAAGGTGTTACGAAAATAATAAATTGTACTTTTAAGGAGGTAGAGCCGTGAAAAAATTTCTGATCGTTGTTTGTAGCGTTGTTGTTATTACATCTCTTCTGGTGGCCTGTGGTGGAACTGAAGAACTGGTTAGCAGAGTTATCAACAGCAATGTTGGCGGTTGCCAGATTGAAAAAGTAAAACCGAACAACCTTCGAGTTGGTCTTTTGGGATACAGTGCTGACTGGAGCAAAGTTGTTGAAATCACCTCTGTGGCAATCAACATTGACAGCCCCGGATACACACTGACACTGGACAGCGAGATCGAGAAAACAGATTTGACAGATGATGAAACAGATCCTTACGACATCCTGCACTGGGTCGATCATCTTGGTGGCAGTGTTCATTCTACCGAACTGGTAGTGCGTGCCTATCTTGATAAAAACGGTGATGGCGTTTACAGCATTGAAGCAGATGGCCCAACCATCGGCACCCCGGGCGACACGGTTATTTATTTCGATGCAGAGTATGCCGACAAAAACGCCCGTTTTGGATACAACCTGCAAGGTGGCGAAGGGTACAACCAGAAATTTGCCGAGGGTAATTTTTACATTCCCACATATGGTTGTGACTAGCGCTTAATGATATGAGTCGAATATAGAGATATGAATAGAATATAAAGGAAGTGTATGATGACACTTTTAGAACAATTCAATACGCGCCTCAAAGAGGCCATGAAAAACAAACAGGCCCAGGAGCTGAGCCTCTTGCGTATGGTTAAAACCCGCTTTCAGGTAAAACTTACCGAAAAGGGTGTCGAGGGCCCACTGACTGACGAAATGGCTCTGGCTGAAATTTCAGCCTATGTCAAGCAGCTTAAGAAATCATTGCCCGATTTTGAAAAAGCCGGCGACCGCGGAGTCGAGAAAGTTGAGCAGATCAACTTCGAGATTGACTACTTAAAACCGTTTTTACCGCAGATGATGGACGAAGAGGCAACTCGTACTTTGGTTACCGAAAAGATTGCAGAGCTTGGCATAGCTTCACCAAATCAATTTGGTAAACTGATGGGCAACCTGATGAAAGACTATAAAGGTAAAGTCGACCCCGCAATAGTCAAAAAAGTGGCCATGAGTATTCTAAACAAATAAAGAGTTTTTAAAATATTACCGGAGGGATGCCCCTCGTTTTCAAAACCTCCAATCAAAAGGTAGAACGATGTTGCGAGATCGGCTTGTATTGATTGTTGCAGTGTTTATGTTTTCTCTGTTTACCGCCTGCACCGGTTCGGATGACCCGGGCTTGATTGACGGAGATACTGATCAGGAAACAACCGATGGCGATACAGAAATGCCAGAGTCGTTTTCACTCTCAACCGATTCCGAAGGTGGAGAATATGATCTGGGATTTGGTCTAAACCTGCTGGTTCCCGCGGGGGCAGTTGATAGCGCGACAGAGATTGTCATAAATGTAATCAAGGATGCCGATCTTGGCGAACTGGTTGCCACAGGGCCGGTGTTTGAGTTTACCCCCGAAGGCACAAGCTTTGCAAAAGCTGTTACTGTAAGCATTCCCTACGATTCCAATCAGGACAACCTAAGCTTCTATTGGAGTGATGAAGAAAACGCAAGCGCTTTTGTGGAACTTGAGGCAAACATTGCCGATGGTATTGCAACCACTGAAGTGATGCATTTTTCCAAAGGCTTTGTGGGCTTCAACAATGGCTTTGAAAAACGTAGCTGCGAAATACAGGAAATCCCGGTTGACGAAGCTGACCTTACCCAGAAAAAATTTGCCCTCTCCATGTTCCATTTCAACGTTCAATACGTGGCCGGTGGCCTTGAGGCCGAGGTCGATGGCGAGATGGTTGGGCTCTGCGACAGCTTCTGTTTGGGCTGGACCGATGAAAGGCTGATCGACTGGATCATTACCGACACCTTTGAGCCGGTGCTTGATTTTTATCTGGCACATCCAAACTGGCGCGCCACTTTTGAGATGCAGGCCATGATGATGGAAGCCATTGGCGAAAGGCATCCCGGTATTTTAAGCAAACTGCAAGAGTCCACCAAAACCGGACAGATAGAAATAGTCAGCTTCCATTACTCGGCTCAGCTTTTCATGGCCTTCCCCAGAAGGGATCTGGAACGCTCGGTGGATATGACAAGGGCAATTTTCGAGAAATATGATGTTCTGCTTTCACCTGTGGTCTTCAATCAGGAAGGTCAGGCCGGCGAAGGTAAACATGCATTTATGGCTGACAACTGTTACACCAAAAGCATCTACCCCAAAAACCTCTACAAGTATGTTCGCAATGAAGAAATGCGCTGGCCCTACTATACTGACAAAGGTATAGACGTTGTGGTTGGCCCCGGTGGAGACAAGATAGACCCCGATTCCGGCATTGAAGTAGCATGGACATTCTTTGATGATGGCGAGCTTCTGGCCTTTCCCATGGACCCTTATTTTGCCCCCTTCTCCGATCCGGAAGTTACAATTGGCGAGTTGGCCAAATATGAAGAAGAATTGACTGCTCTGGAAAATGATGGTTTTAAGATCACCAGTATCAGTGATTATGTAAGTCAGTTGAAAGCACAGGAAATCAGCCAGCCCGAACTTCCACCAGTGGTGGACGGCACCTGGCAACCAACTTCCACCTCCTCAATTTTACGCTGGATGGGTGGTCGCTCACAGGCCCCGTATAACAATCACGAACGCGACAACTACATTCGAACCACCAATTACAATGTCGGTATTGAATTGGCTGTGGCCGAAGAACTGGTAAAAACCGCCAACCTCAAAGGTCTTCCGACTGGTGACAGCGTAGAGCAAATCATGGAAGGCTGGCGACAACTGTTTTTAACCGAGGTAACAGATGCCACTGGAATTACTCCGTGGATCGGTGAATTTCAATATGCCGAACGCTACAACGCCGGTGCCAAAGCTATCGCCGACCAACAAATCACCGAGATGCTGACCCTGCTCGACTGGCCCCACGCTCAGGTGGATCTCAAATCATACAGCGTAGAAAAACTTGAGGATATCCCGATTGCTGAAGCACCCGAAACTGCCACTGCCCCATTTGATGTAACACTGACCGCCCCGACACGCACCTCCGAAACTGAATGGTTCAGACTTGGTGATGAAAACACCTATCAGCTTCGGGTAACAATTGGCAAGGCCGCTGATGAAACCGGCAAGGATCAGCCAAACTGCCTTGTCACTCTGGACTTCCCCAGATATGAAGACAAAATAATTTACAGCCCGGCATTAACTGACGAGACAGTGGTCAGCTATGATTTTGCCGACTTCAGTTTTCAGACCGAAGAAGTTTACCTGCCCCTGGCCAATGGCCTGATCGGTTTGGGTAACGACTGGTGGGTCATCAAGCAGTGCAGAAGCGTGCATGTGGCAGCTCGCGTGCCAAGCAGCTTAAGCGATGAAAAAACAATCCAGTTTATCGACGAAACCGCCGA